>FTJN01001231.1_pt2 | contig 88172 bp, 84 predicted proteins | sample 1658361 | NCBI WGS metagenome assembly FTJN01 (sample SAMEA3914819, study PRJEB12502) | metagenome | biome: forest; material: soil | place: Canada | collected 2010-06-26 | depth 0.3 m
GGGTGAAGCTGGGCAGCACCTCGCTTGCGCCGGGCCAATCGCTCAATGCCTGCTGCAGCTCGTCGGCTGAACCGAACTCCGGCAGCGACCACAGCTGCGCCCACACGCCGGAGTCGGCGCGCCGCACGAGCCACACGCGGTCCTGCTGCTGCAGCCACAGCAGCACGGCGGCACGCTTGCTGCGCTTGAGCTTGCGGGTCTTGACGGGAAACCTCTCGGGCGTGCCGGAAGCCCGGCCCGCGCAGGTCGCGGACGCGGGACACGCGTCGCAGGCCGGCTTGCGGATCGTGCAGACGGTGGCGCCCAGGTCCATCAGGCCCTGCGTGTAGGTGGCCATCGCGGCGTGCAGCGGCTCGCCGGCGGGCGCCTGCGGCAACAGGTCGGATGCGATCGCCCACAACGCCTTCTCGGACGCGGCCTGCGCGATGTCGCGTTCGTACGCGAGCACGCGCGTGAGCACGCGCTTGACGTTGCCGTCGAGGATCGCCACGCGCTCGCCGAAGCAGAACGCCGCGATCGCGGCGGCCGTCGATCGGCCGATGCCGGGCAGTTCGGCGAGCTGCGCCGCACTCCGCGGAAACTCGCCGCCGTGTTCGGCGGCCACGGCCTGCGCGCACTTGTGCAGGTTGCGGGCGCGCGCGTAGTAGCCGAGGCCGCTCCACATCGCGAGCACGTCCTCGGAGGGGGCGTCCGCGAGCGCGACGATCGTGGGAAAGCGCTGGAGGAAGCGTTCGTAGTAGCCGAGCACCGTGGTCACCTGCGTCTGCTGCAGCATGATTTCGGACAGCCACACGCGGTACGGGTCGCGCGTGAGCTGCCACGGCAGGCCGGCGCGGCCGTGCGACCGCTGCCACGCGATGACGCGTTCGGCGAACGGCAGCGCGTTCCACTGGGCGCTGACTTCGCGGGCGATGAATGGGGGCCGAGCGGCGTCGGCTGAAAAGAGATCCATGCCGAATCATGCCTTGCCGCGAAGCAGCGGCAAGAAGCGTGTCGTCGAGTCCGGTGCGATGCCGAACGACGCAGTGGCAGGCGGCGTCTTCTGTTCGCACGCCGGGCCGGCGCCGAGAAGGGGTGTGGCACCTCCGCGAATCGCGCCAGTGCGTTGCTGCAAGCCGGAGGCGCTCATCGCGATTCGGGGAGGAGCCTGACCTCGCACTCGCTCACGATCGAGGTCAGGCACCCCCTCAGTCCGCGAATGGCGTTCATGGCGATGGCCGGCAACGCAGCGCGGACAAAGGCGGTGCCAGACCCCTCTGCCTGCAGCGCGCCCGCTGGCCGCTGCGCGCGACGCGTTCCTAGACCGTCGCGGCCGCCGCGTCGAACGGAATCTCGATGTGCTCCGACTCGATGCCCGTCGGCCCGCGGCGCGCGATGACGGCCAGCGTCTCGCAGCGCAGCGCCACGTCGGTGATCAGCGCTTCGATGCGCGCGGATTGTGCCTCGACGTCGGTCACGCGTTCTTCCAGGTCGCCGGCGGCCTGCTGGATGCGCTCCAGCGATTCGCGGCGCTTGCGGAAGCTGCGGCGGCGGTCGCGCAGCTGCGCTTCCATCTGCGCGCTGGCCGACTGGTTCCACAGCTCGATGTCACGCGCGGCCGTCTCGAAGACGACGCGCAGCTTGGACACGAGCATGCGCACGAAGCGTTCCTTGAACGCGGACGACGCCATGCGCAGCGTTTCGCTGAGGCCGAAGTAGCGGTTGTAGCCGCGCTCGATCGCCGCGAGGTCTTCGCGGTGGTTGGCGAGCTCGGGCGGCAGCGCGATGGACAGCGAGAAGCCGAATTCGGCGTTGAGCTGGCGGAAGGTGCCTTGCAGCATCTCGCGCGCCTCGGCCGTGGTGACCTCGGAGTCGGACAGCGCGTGGCGCAGCTTGTCGCACATGCCCAGGAAGGCCTGGCGCGCGCCCAGGTGCAGCCAGCCGGAGTTCAGCGCGGCCTGCAGTTCCTTGACCTCGGCGCGGATGCGCTCGCTGGACAGCTGGTTCTGGGTGTCGCGCAGCAGGCGCGTCTGCACGGCGCGCAGCGCGGTCAGGCGGGTGACGCAGCGCTCGAATTCTGCGGCGTCTTCCTGCACGCGGTCGAGCAGGTGGCGCACGCGTGCGCCGCTCTTGCCGCGCAGCCCGCGCAGCTCGAGCAGTTGTTCGGAGTTCTGGCGCCGCTGGTCGCGCAGGCGGGCGTTGACCTGCGCGCGCAGGGCCTCGACGCCCTGCACCAGCGCATGCGTCAGCACCTGCTGGCGCGCCGGCAGGAGTTCGTTGGTGAGCGCGGACTCGAGCTCGAGCAGTCGGCTCTTCTCGAGGTCGGCCTGGTTGTTGTTCAGGCGTGCATGCAGCGCCGTCCGCGCCGACACCGGGAACACGCGGTCGCGCGGCATCTGCAGCGTCTGCGCGGTGACCTCGCACTGCTTCTGCACCAGCGCCTCGTTCTGCTCGTCGGTGAGCAGCGGGTCGGCCAGCATGTCGACCTTGTTGAGCACGACGAAGCAGGCCATCGACTGGCCGCCCAGGTGCTCGTTCCACACCGACAGGTCGGACTTGGTCACGCCGGCATCGGCGCCCAGCAGGAACAACGCGGCGTGCGCGCCGGGCAGCAGGCCCAGCGTCAGTTCGGGTTCGGTGCCGATGGCGTTCAGGCCCGGGGTATCGAGCACCACCAGGCCGCGCGCGAGCAGCGGGTGGGGATAGTTGATCATCGCGTGGCGCCAGGCCGGCACCTCGACGTGGCCCTCTTCGTCGAGCGGCGGGTTGTCCTCGACGTCGGTGTCCGACCACAGGCCCAGTTCGCGGGCGACGTCCGGCGTCACGCGGCGGGTGTGCGTGACTTCCGACAGCGCCGCGGCGAGCGCGTCGGGGTCGGACGGATCGAGCGGCACGCGCTTCCAGCCGGCGCGCGAGGCGCGCAGCTCGGTCAGCGACGAGCCTTCGCGGCGGGTGTCGATGGGCAGCAGGTCCAGCATCGGCGGGTCCTTGTCGTCCCACGCGAGCTCGACCGGGCACATCGTGGTGCGGCCGGGCGAGGCGGGGAGGATTCGGCGGCCGGTGTCGGCGAAGAAGATCGCGTTGATCAGCTCGGACTTGCCGCGCGAGAACTCGGCGACGAAGGCGACGACCAGCTTGTCGGCCAGCATGCGCTGGCGCAGCGACTCGGCGATGTCGGCCGACGGGGCCGACAGCAGGTCGTTGCTCGTGAAGAACCGGGTCAGGCCCGACAGTTCGCGCGCCAGCGACTGGCGCCAGTTGGCCAGGGCGTCGAGGGCGGGTACCAGCGATTGATCTTTCGTCGTCATGCCCAAGCTCTTTATGGTCGCTAGATAGTCGGCGCCGATGGCGGCGGACCCTGGTGCATATATTGACCAGTTGATCGGGGATCGTAGCGCGATTGCCAAGTGCCAATCATCCGATAACCCGCGGAAATGCGCAGTATGTCGCATCGCCGAGACCCCGGATTCTGCCCGACCGTGCCTGCGGCAGCTCGACCGAAACCTCCGGATACAGACTCAGCAAATATTCACTGAAATCGATTATCCCTAGGTTGCCGGGCGCAATATATCGTCAGCGCTTCTGGCAAACCCCGCAGAAAAAGGTCGCGCGCTGTCCCTGGACGATACGACGGACGCCGGCGCCGCAAGTATTGCAGGGCTCGCCGGCACGGCCGTAGACCTGCGCCTGCTCCTGGTAGTGGCCCGCCGCGCCGTTGGCGCTGAAGTCCTTCAGCGTCGTGCCGCCCGCCTCGATCGCCCGCCGCAGCACCTGGCGCACCGCCGCCAGCAACCGTGCCGCCCGCGGCCGGCTGATCTTGTTGGATGGCGTGCGCGGGTCGATCCGGGCCAGGTGCAGCGCCTCGCACGCGTAGATGTTGCCGGCGCCCACCACCAGTTCACCCGACAGCAGCACCGTCTTGACCGGCGTGCGCCGCGCCCGCAATCCTGCGTGGAAGCCGGCCTCGTCGAGTTCGGGGTCGAACGGCTCCGGCCCCAGGACCGAGAGCAGCTTGCGCGCCGGCTCGGCGTCGAGCGCCGGCGACCAGACGACAGCGCCGAAGCGGCGCGGATCAGTCAGCCAGAGGCAGCCGCGGTCGGTCAGCAACCGGAAATGGTCATACGGACCACGCTCGGCCGGCGCCTCGCCGAAGGCGAGCGCGCCCGACATGCCCAGGTGGATCAGCAAGCCGCCGGCCGGTGCGGCGACAGGCGAGTCCGCGCCGTTCGCCGGGCTGGGCAGCCCGGGCAGCCGCGCCGCCACGTCGTCCCGGGCGCGCGACAGCGGCAGCCACAGGTACTTGCCGCGGCGAAACATCTCCCCGCAATCGGTGCCCACCAGCGCCTTCGGATCGTGGCCCAGCGGCCAGCGCAGGGGCAGGCCCATCTGGACGTCGCGCACCCGGGCGCCCAGCAATCCGCCCGCAACGCTGCGGCGCGTAACTTCGACCTCTGGCAACTCGGGCATGGTGATTTCTCGGGGCCTAGAATGGACTGATATGGAGCGGCAATGAGTCAAACACAAGGCGTCGAGCGAAGCATCCCGGGCGCTGTCGCGCGGACGGCGGCAGCGCGCTGGCGCCACGCCCTGACGGGCCTCGGCCTCGCGCTGTTGCTGCCGGCCGCCGCGCTGGCGCAGCAGAAGAATGTCGCGCTGCCGCCGTCCGCGCCCGCCTCGGTGCCCACCCTCCCGCCCGAGCCCGGGCCGGTCGTCGAGAACTCCTATCTCGACGGCCCGCTGTTGTACCAGTTGTTGCTCGCGGAGTTCGCGTTGCGGGAAAGCCAGCCCGGCGACGCCGTCGAACTGATGCTGGAGGCCGCGCGCCGCAACAAGGACGACGCGCTGTACCGGCGCGCGTTGCAGATCGCCGCGGAGGCCGGCGCCGGCGACAGGACGCTCGCCATCACGCGCAGCTGGCGCCAGGCGATGCCCAAGTCCACGGAGGCGCTGCGCACCGAGATCCAGTTGCTGATCGCGTTCGACCGCGTGCCCGAGACGGCCGAGCCGTTGAAGCAATTGCTGGCCATGAGCACGCCCGCCGAGCGCACCGCGCTGATCTCCAGCCTGCCGCGCGCCCAGCAGCGCGCCAAGGACAAGGCCGGCGCCGCCGAACAATTCCGCGTGCTGCTGCAGCCGTTCATGGACGCCCCCGACACCCGCGTCGCCGCCCGCGTCGCCCTCGGCCGCATCCGCCTGAACCAGGGCCAGCCGGTGTACGCGCTGGACCTGGCCACGCAGGCCCAGGACCAGGATTCCAAGGCCTTGCCGCCGGTGCTCCTGGCACTCGACGTGATGAATTCGGCCAGCGACGGCCCGCAGGCGCGCGCGCCCGCAGGCGCGGCCAGCGCGTCCGCGGCCGCCTCCGCGTCCACGAGCGCCCCCGCGAGCGCCCCGCCCGCCAAGGGCACGGCGCCGTCGACCGAGCTCATCGCCCGCGCGGAGGTCATCGTCAAGCGCTACCTCGCGCAACCCGACACCGAGCCGGTGGTGCGCCAGGCCTACGCCAGCGTGCTGGCCACGCAGCAGCGCCTCACCGATGCGGCCGAACAGCTTCGCCTGGCCGTCAAGGATCGTCCGGCGCAGGCGCAGCTCTGGCTGGCGCTCGGCGAGATCGACCTCGAGCTGCACGACCCCGTCGCCGCCGACTCCGACCTGAAGCAGGCCTTGGCGCTGGTCAGCGCGGAGATGGCCGAGAACGCCGCTGCCCGCAAGGCGGCGGCCGCCAGCGCGTCGGCCGGCGCCACGGCCACCGACGATGACGACGGCCCCGACACCGCCCCGCCCGGCGATGCCGAGTCGGCCACCAACCCGGTGCGCCTGGCCCACGTGCAACTGCTGCTGGCGCGCGCCGCCGAGCAGCGCCATGACGAGGCCGCGGCCGCCAAGTGGCTGGCGCAGGTCGACCCGAAGGACGCCGACCTGCAGGTGGTGTCGCTGCGCGCCGGCCTGCTCGCGCGCCAGGGCAAGCTGGCCGAGGCCCTGAAATTGATCCGCGCCGCCAACGCCACCACGCCCGCCGAACAGCGCTACAAGCTGCTCACCGAGGTGCAGTTGCTGCTCGACGAGAAGAAGCTGAGCGAGGCGCGCGACCTGCTGAACAAGGCCAACGCCGAGTCGCCCGACGACGTCGACCTCGTCTACCAGGAGGCCATGGTCGACGAGCGCCTGAACCGCCTCGACGACATGGAACGCCTGCTGCGCCGCATCCTCGTGCTGCAGCCCGACAACTCGCAGGCGCTCAACGCCCTGGGCTATTCGCTGGCCGATCGCAACCTGCGCCTCGACGAGGCGCTCGAGATGGTGCGCCAGGCCCACGAGCTGTCGCCCGCCGATCCGTTCATCGTCGACAGCCTCGGCTGGGTCGAGTACCGGATGGGCCACTACGACAAGGCCGCCACGCTGCTGGCGCAGGCCTATTCGTCGCGCAAGGACACCGAGATCGCCGCCCACCTGGGCGAGGCGCTGTGGGCCGACGGCAAGCACGACGAGGCGGCCCGCGTGCTGCGCGACGCGCACAAGCTGGACTCGGGCAACGAGGTGCTCAAGAAGACGATGACCCGGCTGAAGGTCGCTCCGTGAAGCTGGCCATCCGGGGCGGCGCTGCGCTGCTCGCGCTGCTCCTGCTGCAGGCCTGCGTCAGCCATCCGCCGCCGCTGCCGGGCCACGTGTACTCGGGCCGGCTGGCGGTGCGCACCGACGCGGCGCCCAACCTGGCCGCCCGCTCCGTCACCGGCCAGTTCGAGCTGAGCGGCAACGCGTCCAGCGGCCAGTTGATCCTCACGAGCCCGATCGGCACCACGGTCGCCCGCGCGCGCTGGTCGGATCCGGTCGGCACGCAGGGCACGCCGTCGAAGATCGAGCTCGAGGCCGACGGCGCCACCACCCGCTACGCCACGCTGGAGGAGATGATGCAACGCGCCATCGGCGACCAGCTGCCGCTGGCGGCGATGTTCGACTGGCTGTCCGGCCGGCCGTGGCCCGCGGCGCCGGTGCAGCGCAGCGCCGACGGCGGCTCGTTCGACCAGCTCGGCTGGCACGTCGACCTGGCCCAGCTCGCCGGCAATCGCCTGATCGACGCGCAACGCCCGCAACCCGCACCGGCGCTGCACGTGCGCGTCAAGCTCGACGCCGCCGAACCCGCGGCCTCCGCGGCCTCCGCCTCCTGAACCCTTCCGTCATGGCCGTCAAAGCCTTCCACGACCTGCCCGCGCCGGCCAAGCTGAACCTGTTCCTGCACATCACGGGACGGCGCGCCGACGGCTACCACCTGCTGCAGTCGGTCTTCGTCCTGATCGACTGGGCCGACACGCTGCACGTCGAACGGCGCGACGACGGCCTGCTGCGCCGGCACGATCTCGGCCCCGCGCTGCCCGCCGACGACCTGAGCCTGCGCGCCGCGCGCGCATTGCAGCAGGCCACCGGCTGCACGTTCGGCGCCGACATCTCCGTCCTGAAATCGGTGCCCTGGGGCGCCGGCATGGGCGGCGGGAGCTCCGACGCCGCCACCGTGCTGCTGGCGCTGAACCGCCTGTGGAACCTGAACCTGCCGCGCAAGCGCCTGCTCGAGCTCGCGACGCCGCTGGGCGCCGACGTGCCGTTCTTCGTCGGCGGCGCCAACGCGTTCGTCGAGGGCATCGGCGAGAAGCTCACGCCCATCGAGTGGGCGCCGCGCCGCTACGCGGTGGTGAAGCCCGCAGAAAGCCTGGGAACCGCCGGCATCTTTTCTCATCCAGACTTGGCACGCGACACGGAGCCTGCTACACTAGCGGGCTCTGTTGCACAGTTAAATGCGCAGCGAGAATCGTCAAGCACGGCGTTCTTCGGTCACAACGACCTCCAGCCGGTGGCCCAGGCCTTGTGCCCGCCCATCGCGCAGGTGGCGAGCTGGTTGGAAGAACGCTTCGGCAACAGCCGCATGACCGGTTCTGGCAGCGCGGTGTTCGCAACGGTTGGCGCAGATGGCGTCTCGTGGCCCGAGGGTGAACTTCCCGATGGCTGGAGCGGCCGGATGTGCCACAGTCTGGCTCACCACCCATTGCGGGCCTGGGCAGACTGAGAAAGAGTTACGGGTTCGGCTTCGCGGCCGGGTCCTGTGTAGGGGAGTCGCCAAGTTGGTTAAGGCATCGGATTTTGATTCCGACATGCGAAGGTTCGAATCCTTCTTCCCCTGCCAAATGTCCTTGCCCGGCGTCACCGGATGACGCCGCGGTTCTGAAAGCCGGTCGCAAGGGCCGGCACCCGGTCTCGCTGCGCACCCCGCCCCACACGGAGTCTCCGACGTGCTGTTCAACACGGTCCTGTTCACAGGCAACGCGAACCCTGTGCTGGCACAGGAAATCGCCACTCAGCTCGGCTCCGAGCTCGGCAAGGCGAAGGTCGGCCGCTTCTCCGACGGCGAATGCGACGTCGAGATCCACCAGAACGTCCGCGCACGCGATGTCTTCGTCGTCCAGTCCACCGGGGCGCCGACGAACGAGAACGTGATGGAACTGCTGATCATGGTCGATGCGTTGAAGCGCGCCAGCGCGCGCCGCATCACCGCCGTGATCCCGTATTTCGGCTACGCCCGCCAGGATCGCCGCTCGCGCTCCACGCGCGTGCCCATCAGCGCCAAGGTCGTCGCCAACCTGCTGCAGACCGTGGGCGTCGAACGACTGCTCACGATGGACCTGCACGCCGACCAGATCCAGGGCTTCTTCGACATCCCGGTCGACAACATCTACGCGTCGCCGGTGCTGCTCACCGACGTCAAGTCGAAGAACTACCAGGACCTCGTGGTCGTGTCGCCCGACGTGGGCGGCGTGGTGCGCGCCCGCGCGCTGGCCAAGCAGCTCGGCTGCGACCTGGCCATCATCGACAAGCGCCGCCCGAAGGCCAACGTCTCGGAAGTGATGCACGTCATCGGCGACATCGACGGCCGCAACTGCGTGATCATGGACGACATGATCGACACCGCCGGCACGCTCGTGAAGGCCGCCGAGGTGCTCAAGGACCGCGGCGCCAAGAGCGTCTACGCCTACTGCACGCACCCCGTGTTCTCCGGCCCGGCCGTCGAACGCATCAAGAATTCGGCGCTCGACGAAGTCGTGATCACCAACACGCTGCCGTTGTCCGACGCCGGCAAGGCCTGCAAGAAGATCCGCCAGCTGTCGGTGGCCTTCCTGTTCGCCGAGACCATCCGCCGCATTTCCGACGGCGAATCGGTCACGTCCCTCTTTGCGGAACAGAACAACAACTTCTGATCCGCATTTCCCGATCCTTCGGCCGTCCGCCCACGAGCGGAGAAGCGGTGGCTGGATCGTTTTTACCGGGCGCCTGGTCGCGGGGCCCAACATTGGAGTTTTCACATGAAGTTCACCGCTTATGAGCGCAGCCTGCAGGGGACCGGAGCGAGCCGCCGCCTGCGTCTGTCTGGCAAGGTTCCCGGCATCGTCTACGGCGCCGGCGAGCCGCAAACCATCGAGCTGGATCACAACGCCCTCTACTTCGCCCTGAAGAAGGAAGCGTTCCACTCGTCCGTCCTCGAGATGGAACTGGGCGGCAAGGTCTCGCAAGTGCTGCTGCGCGACTTCCAGATGCACGCGTACAAGCAGATCGTCCAGCACATCGACTTCCAGCGCGTCGACGCGAACACGCGCCTGCGCAAGAAGGTGCCGCTGCACTTCGAAGGCGAAGAAAACTCGCCGGCCGTCAAGACCGATTCCAGCATCGTCAACCACGTCGCCACCGAAGTCGAAGTCGAATGCCTGGCCACCGCGCTGCCGGAATTCATCGCCGTCGACCTGAGCGGCCTCGTCAAGGGCAAGTCGCTGCACGTGTCCGACCTGAAGTTCCCGGCCGGCATCAAGGCCGTGAAGCACGGCACGCAGAACCCGGTCGTCGTCTCGGTCGCCGATCCGAAGGTCAACGCCGAAGACGCCGCCGCTGAAGAAGCCGCCGCCGCTGCCGCAGCCGCTGCTGCTGCCGCCGCGCCCAAGGGCAAGGGCGGCAAGGCCGCCCCGGCCAAGCCTGCTGCCGGCGCCGCCGCCCCGGCCGCCGCTGCCAAGAAGAAGTGATCTCGCGCGGCGACGGCCGCGTCGAGGTTTCTCTGGAGAGCCCCGCTTCGGCGGGGCTTTTTCGTTTCCGGGCGCGTCATGAAGTCGACGTCCGATGCAGTCGATCCCGGCGTTCCGCCGGACTGTCGCAAAGACCTTCCGGTGCGACGCGCAGGCCACTAGACTCTGCGCATTCGAATCGGGGAGTCCGCCATGCGCACGCTCATCAGCCGCTACAAGGGAACGCTCCAGAGCGCGGGCCAGCTCGCGGCGGCGGCGCTGCTCGTCGTGAGTGGCGGCGCCGTCGCCATGACCGTCGTCATGCACCTGGTCGATCCGGTGCATTTCGGGCTCTGGTGGGGGCCGCACGCGTTCTTCTTCGGGTCCGCCACCGCTCCCGACCATCTCCACCAGGCCGACGCCGGCACGCTCTACCAGCTCGCGCTCATCGTCGTGCCGCTGTGCGCTCTGGTAGCCTGGGAGTTGCTCGGATTCGTGCGGGCGCGTTCGCGGGCCTGAGCCTTCCGGAAGGCCGGGCCAGGTAAACGCCCAACCAGAAGACGGCGAGCTTGACGTCCAAGCTCATGCCGCGCTCACGCGCGATAGTTCGCCATCTCTTCGCCGAGACGCACGCTCTTGGCCGGCTCCCACGCCGGGTTGAACGCGAGGTCGCCCTTGGGGAACGTCATGATGACCGTCGACCCGAGCAGGAAGCGCCCCATCTCCTGGCCCTTCTTCAGCGTGATGTCCTGGTCGTCGTAGCGCCACTCGCGGATCTGGCCGGGGCGCTTCGCGTTGACCACGCCGTGCCACACGGTCTGCATGCTGCCGACGATGGTGGCGCCCACGAGCACCAGCGAGAACGGCCCGCGCGGGCCTTCGAACAGGCAGACGACGCGCTCGTTGCGCGCCCACAGCCCCGGCACGCCCTCCGCCGTGACCGGGTTGACCGAGAACAGGTCGCCCGGCACGTGGATCATGCGCGTCAGGCGGCCGTCGCACGGCATGTGGATGCGGTGGTAGTCCTTCGGACTCAGGTAGATCGTGGCGAAGCTGCCGTCGACGAACGGCGCGGCGAGCGACGCGTCGCCGCCCAGCAGCGCCGGCGTCGTGTACTCGTGGCCCTTGGCCTGGAAGATCGTGTGGGTGCGGATGCGGCCGAACTGGCTGATCGCGCCGTCGACGGGACAGATCAGGTCGGCTTCCGAGAACGTTCGCGCGCCGGGCTTGAGCGCTCGCGTGAAGAAGTCGTTGAAGCTCTTGTAGGCGGTCGGGTCGGGTTCGATCGCCTCGTTCATGTCGACGCTGTAGTCGCGGATGAAGTTGCGGATCAGCCGCGTCGTGTACCAGCCCCACTCGGTGCGCGCCATGAAGCCCGCGTAGAGGGTGAGAAGGCGCTTGGGATAGAAGTACTGCGGGAGGACGGCGAGACGGGACATATCCGGTCGATTTTATCTGGCGGCACTCGAAACGCTCGAGTGCCGCCAGCAACCGGCTCGCCAGGGAAGCTGCGGATGGGTTCGGCGCGTCCGAGCGGGCGTGACGAACTCGTTCGCAGTTTCCTAGTTCAGCAGCGCGTCCGCCGATGTGTAGGCGTAGCCGAGGCCCTGCGCGACGGCCTCGAAGGTGACCTTGCCGTTGGCCACGTTCAGCCCGGCCTTCAGGTGCGGATTGGCGCGCATCGCCGCCTGCCAGCCCTGGTCGGCCAGCGCCAGGCCCGGGCCGATGGTGGCGTTGTTGAGGGCGAACGTGGACGTGCGCGCGACCGCGCCGGGCATGTTGGCCACGCAGTAGTGCACGACGCCGTCGACCATGTAGGTGGGCTCGGCGTGAGTGGTCGCGTGCGAGGTCTCGAAGCAGCCGCCCTGGTCGATGGCCACGTCGACGACGACGGCGCCCTTCCTCATGCGCGAGATCATGTCGCGCGTGACGAGCTTGGGCGCGGCCGCGCCGGGAATCAGCACGCCCCCGATGACGAGATCGGCCTCGAGCACGGTCTCCTCCACCGACGCCGCGTTCGAATACAGCGTCGTGATGCGGTTGCCGAACACCAGGTCCAGGTGGCGCAGGCGGTCGACGTTCTTGTCCAGCACCGTCACGCGCGCGCCCGCGCCCACCGCGCACTGCAGCGCGTGCGTGCCCACGACGCCCGCGCCCAGGATCGCGACATGGCCCGGCGCGACGCCCGGCACGCCGCCCAGCAGCACGCCCATGCCGCCCTTGCTCTTCTCGAGGTGCGCGGCGCCGGCCTGGATGGACATGCGCCCCGCCACCTCGCTCATCGGCGCGAGCAGCGGCAGGCCGCCGTTGGCGCCGGTGATGGTCTCGTAGGCCACGCAGACCGCGCCCGACTTCACCAGCGCCGCCGTCTGCTCCGGATCCGGCGCCAGGTGCAGGTAGGTGTAGAGCAACTGCCCGGGGCGCAGCATCGCGCACTCCTGCGGCTGGGGCTCCTTCACCTTGACGATCATGTCGGCCTTGGCGAAAACTTCCTGCGCGCTGTCGGCCAGCGTCGCGCCGGCCGCGCGGTATTGCGCGTCGTCGAGGCCGATCGCCGCGCCCGCCCCGGCCTGCACCATCACCGTGTGGCCGTGCGCGACGAACTCGCGCACGCTCGCGGGGGTCAGGCCGACGCGGTACTCGTGGTTCTTGATTTCCTTCGGAACGCCGATCTTCATGGAAAGTCTCCGTTGTTGAGTTCTTTGGAAAACACGTCTGGAAAAACCAGCGTAGGCCGCCCGCGGGAAAGTGTGAAGCTGCATCGCAATTAGTGCGATTACAGTAGCGTTACTTATGAACCTGCTCGACCCCGCCGCGCTCGAGTCCCTCGCCGCGCTGGCCGAGGCCGGCAGCTTCGAGCGCGCCGCGCAGTTGCTGTCGGTCACGCAGTCGGCCGTCTCGCAGCGCCTGCGGGCGCTCGAGACGCAGGTCGGCCAGTTGCTGGTGGTGCGCTCGCGCCCGCTGCGCATGACCGAGCCCGGCAAGGTGCTGCTGCGTTATGCGCGCCAGCTGCAGGCGCTGCGCGCCGACGCCGCGCGCGAGCTCGGCGCGACGCAGATGCGCGAGGAACGCCTGCCCATCGCGATCAACGCCGACAGCCTCGCCACCTGGGTCCTGGGCGCCCTCGACGCCCTGGTGCACGCGGGCCAGCGCGAGGGCTACGGCCTGGAGCTGATCGTCGACGACCAGGACTTCACGCACGACCGGCTGCGCGAGGGCGAGGTGCTGGGCTGCGTCAGCACCGTCTCCATGGCGCTGCGCGGGTGCACCTGCCAGCCGCTGGGCCACATGCGCTACATCGCCGTCGCCAGCCCCGCCTTCGTCGCGCTGGCGATGCCCACGGGCCTGAACGAGGCCAACTTCGCCAAGCTGCCGTTCATCGTGTTCAACCGCAAGGACGACATGCAGGCGCAGTGGGTCGCGCGCGCGATGGGCGTGCGCGATCCGCGACTCAAGGAGCGCTACGTGCCGTCCAGCGAGGCCGGCGCGCGCGCCGCGGTGATGGGCTGGGGCGTCGCGGTGATCCCCGAGCTGCTCGCGCGGCCGCACCTGGACGCCGGCGCCCTCGTGGCGATCCGGCCCGAAGTGACCATCGACGTCGCGCTGTACTGGCACCAGTGGAAGCTGGGCACCGGCATCGACGTGCCCGCCGACGGCGCCGCGCCGATCGCCCGCTCCGGCCTGATGGAACAGATCGGCCAGTCGCTGATCGCCGGCGCGCGCTCGGCGCTCCTGCAACCTTGAACACGCCCACCCCGATGCTGATCCTCGAGACCGAACGCCTGCGCCTGCGCTGGTTCACCGACACCGACACCGACGCCGACTTCCTGCGCGCGCTGCTCAACGATCCAGGCTGGCTCGCCAACATCGGCGAGCGCAACGTGCGCACGCGGCGCCAGGCGCGCAACTGGATCGCCACGCGCCACACGGCCACCTACGGACGGCTGGGCTTCGGCTTCTGGGGCGTCGAGCGCAAATCCGACGGCCGGCTGGTGGGCATGTGCGGCCTGATCAAGCGCGACAGCCTGATGGAGGCCGACGTCGGCTACGCGCTGATGCCCGAGTTCCGTGGCCACGGGTACGCGCGCGAGGCCGCCGCGGCCTGCGTGCGCTACGCCCAGGACGTGCTGGGCCTGGCCGAGATATGGGGCATCACCGGCCCGGACAACGCCGCCTCCGCCGCCGTGCTGCAGCAGATCGGCCTGGAGGACGCCGGCGTCACCCGCCTGGTCGGCGAGGAACGCGAGACGTGGCTGTTCAAGACGCCGCGCCGCGACCCCGGCGACGACCGCGCGCAGGTCGACGCGCTGACCCGGCGCTTCCTGGCCGCGTTCACCAATCGCGGCGGCGTCGTCCCGACGCTGCCCGCGCTGCCGCACTACTTCATGCTGGACGCCACCGTCCGCGTGGCCGACGCCCTCGGCACGGTCGCCACCACCGACCTCCACGGCTTCATTGCGCCCCGCGCCGAGCTGCTCGCGCGCGGCCGGCTGGCCGACTTCGAGGAGCACGAGACCGAGTCGCGCACCGAGATCCACGGCGCGATCGCGCAGCGCTGGCTGCGCTACGCCAAGCGCGGCACGCTCGACGGCGTCGCCTTCGAAGGCGGCGGCACGAAGGCGCTGCAGTTCGTGCGCACCGCGCGCGACTGGAAGATCGCGTCTCTGCTGTGGACGGACGACGGGATAATCGGCGCATGATTCGATTGATCGTCGGCCTCGGCAATCCCGGGGCGGAATACGAGGACACGCGCCACAACGCCGGCTTCTGGTGGGTGGACGGCGCGGTGCGCCAGCTCAAGGGCCAACTGGTGCACGACCCCAAGTACCACGGCTTCGTCGCGCGAGTGAACCGGCCCGAGGGCCCGGTGTGGCTGCAGCAGCCGCTCACCTACATGAACCTGTCGGGCAAGGCCGTCGCGCCGCTGGCGCGCTTCTTCAAGATCCTGCCGGACGAGATCCTCGTCGTGCACGACGAGCTCGACATCCGCCCCGGCGAGATGAAGCTCAAGAAGGGCGGCGGCAACGGCGGCCACAACGGCCTGAAGGACATCCAGGCCCAGCTCGGCACGCCCGACTTCTGGCGCCTGCGCCTGGGCATCGGCCATCCGGGCGACCGTCACGAGGTGGCCAACTACGTGCTGCGCAAGCCGCCGGCCGCCGAACGCGAGCTTATCGAGAAGAATGTCGACGACAGCCTGAAAGCGCTGGACCTGCTGCTGGCGGGCGACATGGACAAGGCGATGATGAAGATCCACGCCAAGCCACCGCGCCCCAAGCCGCCTCGCCCGCCGCAGCTCAATCCGCTGCTCAAGGGCCTGATGGCCAAGGTGCCGGCGGCCACGCCGTCGCCGTCCCACCCTGCGAGCCCTGCGGGGCCGGCTTCGGCCGGCACGCAGGAGCCCACCGAGTGACGACACGGACCGACCTTCACGCCTTCTCCCCGCTTCGTTCAACGTTCCCGCGCCCGCGCGATCGCGCCGGCTTGCGCGCGTCACGCGCCCGCGTGCGCGGCCGCCCACGCGCGTGGCCCGGACTGTGCGCCGCCGTGCTCTGCACGAGCGCGCTGTGGGCCGAGCCCGCGCTGGCTGGCAAGCCCAGGCATCCGCGCGCGGCCTCCACGCCGTCCACCGCGCAGATCCTCGCGCCGTCGGCCGCCACCGTGCCCGACGCGCTGCCGGCGGATCGCACGATCTATCGCTGCGGAGACAGCTACTCGCCGCACCCCTGCGGCGATGCGCCGCCATTAAACGTCGCCGACGCGCGCTCGCAGGCGCAGCGCCGGCAGGCCGAAGACGTGTCCGCGCGCGACAAGCGCCTCGCGTCCTGGCTGGAAGCCGGACGGCGCGACCGGGAGCGTGTCGCCTCCGCGCCCGCACCGGCACGCATCGCACGCGAGTCCAGCGCCTGCGTGGAGACGGCGGCGATCGCGTGCACGACGAAGAAGCCGCGGCTGCGGCATGCGGTGAGCAAGACGCCCAAGGCGGCCTCGGGCGCCGCCAAGGCGAGCTAGCACCCTCCTGCGCGGCAGAAGGTGCCGGCTGCGCAGACGCCTAGGCGGCCGGCGCCGCGGACCCGTCCAGGCCCAGCAGGTGACGGTACTTGGTCATCAGCTGATCGGGCGTCTCGACGTGCTCCGGATTGATCGGGATGCACTCGACGGGGCACACCTGCACGCATTGCGGGGCGTCGAAATGGCCCACGCATTCGGTGCACTTGTCCGGCGCGATGACGTAGTAGTCCACGCCCATCGAGATCGCCTCGTTGGGGCATTCGGGTTCGCAGACGTCGCAGTTGATGCACTCGTCCGTGATCATCAGGGCCATGGGACTACTCGGTCTCTCGGGGTTGCGAGATTCGCTCTTTCAGCTTCGACAGCACCAAGGGTGCCACGAACTTGGAAACATCACCGCCGAGGGAGGCAATCTCGCGCACGAACGTGCCGCTGATGAACTGGTACTGGTCGGAGGGCGTCAGGAACAGCGTCTCGACGTCGGGCATCAGCTGGCGGTTCATGCCGGCCATCTGGAACTCGTACTCGAAGTCGCTCACCGCGCGCAGTCCGCGCACCACTACCTTGCCGCCGTTCTCGACGACGAAATCGCGCAGCAACCCGCGAAAGGCCACCACCTCGACGTTCTTGTAGGGCTGGGCCAGCTCCCGGGCGATGTCCAGGCGTTCGGCGATCGAGAACATCGTGCGCTTGTGATGCCCGGCCGCGACGGCCAGGATCAACCGCGGGAACAGGTTGCTCGCACGCCGCATCAAGTCCTGGTGCCCGAGGGTCATCGGGTCGAAGGTTCCGGGATAGACAGCGGTGAGATTCGACTTGGGCATGAAGGGCCTTGCTGGCGCGGTCGGGCCGCGTTGTCTCGTTGTCGGGTCGTCGCCTCGATCATTCCACAGTCGAGGTTTCCGCGGGTTAGGCGAAGTTGCGTAGGCGAGAGCCCGCCGACTTGTCAGTTCTTGCGGATCAGGTGGGCATGCACGGCGCCGGCGCGCGAATGGCGGTACAACTCCAGCCCGCGCTCGGCCAGCGAGGCCGCGTCGAACGGCGCCGACGCCTCGAGATAGATCCAGCCCTGCGGCACGACGCAGTTCAGCGAGGCGGCCAGCGCCGGCTCGAACAAGTTGGCGTCGAACGGCGGGTCGAGGAACACCAGGTCGAACTGGGCCGGTGCCCGCTTCATCCAGGCCATCGCGTCGGCCTGCGTGATCGTCACGGCCGCGGCACCGAGCCTGGTCTTCGTGGCGCCGAGGCCAGCCACCAGCTTGGTCTCGCGTTCCAGCATCTGCACTGTCCCGGCGCCGCGCGACGCGGCCTCGAAGCCCAGCACGCCGGTGCCGGCGAACGCGTCCAGCACGTTCCAGCCCGTGAGATCCTGGCCCAGCCAGTTGAACAGCGTCTCGCGAACGCGGTCGGGCGTGGGACGCAGGCCGGGCATGTCGGGCACCGGCAGCAGGCTGCGGCGCCACTGGCCGCCGATGATGCGGATCTCGTGCGCCGCGTTGACCGCGGCGCGGCGTTCGCGCTTTTGCGCCATCTTCTGCGCGGGCGTCAGCTCCACCGGGGCGGCCGCGGCGGCCTGCGCGCGTGCGGCGCGGGCGGCGCGCGTGTTGCGCACCGGGGCGGCGTCGTCGTCCCACGGGTCGGGGGCGCCGGGGGTGTAGGCGTCGCGCAGCGCGCGCGGGCCTTGCGGCGACTTCGGGCGCGCGGGGCGGGTCGGGTTCTTCACGGGAGCTTTCTCAAGAGGACTGCGATTGTCGCCGACGTGGGGATTTCGCGCGATCCGGCGATGAATGGCGCCTTGGCGTGCCGGGCGCTGCCGGGCGCTGCCGGAGGTGTCTGGCATCTCCTCGCATCGCGCTGACCTGCTTGCTGATGGCCGCGTCGCTTGTCGCGATCGAGGAGGTGCCTGAGGCCGGCCCCGCTCGGGATCGGCGTCAGCCCGCGACTGCGACGCTATGCCTATTGCCTGACGGGAATCCCGCGCGCCGCCATCACCGCCTTGGCTTCGGCCACGGTGTGGTCGCCGTAGTGGAAGATGCTGGCGGCCAGGACCGCGTCGGCGCCGCCCTGCTGCACGCCGTCGGCCAGGTGGTCCAGCGTGCCGACGCCGCCCGAGGCGATCACCGGCACGGTCACGGCGTCCGAGACCGCGCGGGTCAGTTCGAGGTCGAAACCCGCCCGCGTTCCGTCGCGATCCATGCTGGTGAGCAGGATCTCGCCGGCGCCGCGCGCCACCATCTCGCGCGCCCAGGCCACGGCGTCGAGGCCCGTGTTCTTGCGGCCGCCGTGCGTGTAGACGTCCCAGCCCGGGCCGCGCGCGGCGGCGTCCTCGGGCCCGCGGCGCTTGGCGTCGATCGCGACGACGATGCATTGCGCGCCGTACTTGTCCGAGGCGTCGCTGATGACCTGCGGATTCGCGACGGCGGCCGAGTTGAAGCTGACCTTGTCGGCGCCGGCGTTGAGCAGGCGCCGCACGTCGGACACCTCGCGCACGCCGCCGCCTACCGTCAGCGGAATGAACACCTGCGAGGCCACCGCCTCGATGATGGGCAGGATCAGCCCGCGGGCGTCGCTGGTGGCCGTGATGTCGAGGAAGGTGAGTTCGTCCGCGCCCTGCTCGTTGTAGCGCGCCGCGATCTCCACCGGATCGCCGGCGTCACGCAATTCGACGAAGTTGACGCCCTTGACGACGCGGCCGCCGGTCACGTCGAGGCAAGGAATGATTCGTTTGGCGAGCATGGTGTCGGGCGACTGGCTCGCCTGGAAAAGAGGAAGGTCAGCCGGTGAACAGTTCGTCGGCGAGCGCCTGGGCCTTGGTGAAGTCGAGCGCGCCGGTGTAGATGGAGCGCCCGCAGATCACGCCCTCGACGCCTTCGTCCTCGACGGCGCAGAGCTTCTCGATGTCGGCGAGGCCGGCCAGGCCGCCGGACGCGAACACGGGGATGGTGAGCGCCTGGGCGAGCTTGACGGTGGCGTCGACGTTGATGCCGGTGAGCATGCCGTCGCGGCCGATGTCGGTGTAGATCACGCCCTCGACGCCGTAGTCCTGGAACTTCAGGGCCAGGTCCACCACCTCGTGGCCGGTGAGCTTGCTCCAGCCGTCGGTGGCCACCTTGCCGTCCTTGGCGTCGAGCCCCACGATGATGTGGCCGCCGAAGGCGGTGCAGGCGTCCTTCAGGAAGCCCGGGCTCTTGACCGCGGCGGTGCCGATGATGATGTAGCTGAGGCCGTCGTCGAGGTAGCGTTCGATCGTGTCGAGGTCGCGGATGCCGCCGCCCAGCTGGATCGGGATCTCGCTGCCGACTTCCTTGATGATCGCCTTGACGGCCGATTCGTTGACCGGCCTGCCGGCGAACGCGCCGTTCAGGTCGACCAGGTGGAGGCGGCGGGCGCCCGCGTCCAGCCATCGTCGGGCCATCGCGGCGGGGTCGTCTCCGAAGCTGGTGGAGACCGACATGTCACCTTGTTCGAGTCGAACGCAGTGACCGTCCTTGAGATCGATCGCGGGAATCAGCAGCATGGCGCGGGCCCGTCAGGGCATCCAGTGCAGGAAGTTGCGGTAGAGCGCCAGGCCGAGGTCGGCGCTCTTCTCGGGGTGGAATTGAGTCGCGAAAATATTATCCCGCGCCACCGCCGAGGTAAAGCGTTCGCCGTACTCGGTGGTGCCGGCGCTGTGGCGAACCTCAGACGGCGCGGCGTGGAAGCTGTGCACGAAATAGAACCAGCTGTCGTCGGGAATGCCGGCCCACAGCGGATGGGCGAACTCCTGGCGCACGCGGTTCCAGCCCATCTGCGGCACCTTGAAGCGGCTGCCGTCGCCCTGCAGCCGGCCCTCGAGGTGGAAGCGCCTGACCGTGCCGGGAATCAGGCCGAGGCCGGGCGTGTCCTGCTCCTCGCTGTGATCGAGCAGCATCTGCATGCCCACGCACACGCCCAGCATCGGCTTGCGGGCGGCGGCGTCGAGCACCGCCTCCAGCATCCCGGAGTCGCGCAGCTCGCGCATGCAGTCGCGGATCGCGCCCTGGCCGGGCAGCACGATGCGGTCGGCCGCGAAGACCTGGTCGGCGCTCTGCGTGATGACCACCTCCACGCCGCTGCCCTCGGCGGCCTTGATCACGGCCTGGGACACCGACTTCAGGTTGCCCATGCCGTAGTCGACGACGGCAACCGTCGAGGAGGTCACAGCGATCCTTTCGTCGACGGAATGACCCCCAGCGAGCGCGGATCCAGCGTCATGCCCATGCGCAGCGCGCGGCCGAAGGCCTTGAAGATCGTCTCGGCCTGGTGGTGGGCGTTGTGGCCCTTCAGGTTGTCGATGTGCAGCGACACGCCGGCGTGGTTCGAGAAGCCCTGGAAGAACTCGAACGCGAGCTGGGTGTCGAAGGCGCCGATCATGCCGGCCTTGAAGTCGACGTCCATGTGCAGGCCCGGACGGCCCGAGAAGTCGATGACCACGCGCGACAGCGCCTCGTCGAGCGGCACATACGCGTGGCCGTATCGGGTCAGGCCCTTCTTGTCGCCGACGGCCTGCGCCACCGCCTGGCCCAGCGTGATGCCGACGTCCTCGACGGTGTGGTGGCCGTCGATGTGCAGGTCGCCCACCGCGTGGATGTCGAGGTCGATCAGGCCGTGGCGGGCGATCTGGTCGAGCATGTGGTCGAAGAAGCCGATGCCGGTCTCGAGCCTGGACACGCCGGTGCCGTCGAGGTTGACGCTCACGCGGATCTGCGTTTCCTTGGTGTCGCGCTGGACGGTGGCGGTGCGGGGGGCGGTCATGCGGAGGCTTCCAGGTCTTGCAGCGCGCCGCGCAGCGCGGCCAGGGTCTGCGGGTTCTCTTCGGGCGTGCCGACGGTGATGCGGATGCAGTTCGCGAGCAGCGGGTGCAGGCCGGACACGTTCTTGATCAGCACCCCGCGCGCACGCATGCCCTCGAACACGCGCTTCGCGTCGGGCACGCGCGCGAGGATCATGTTGGCTTCGCTGCGAAACGGACGCACGCCGGGCAGCAGCGCGAGCGCGTCATGGAGCTTCTCACGTTCGGCGCGGATCGTGGCGGCCTGTTTCGCATATTCATCGACGTGCTCGAGGGCGAACAGCGCCGTCTCGCAATTGAGCACGCTGACGTTGAACGGCGGGCGCAGCTTGTCGATCTCGGCGATCAGCGCCCGGCGTCCCATCATGTAGCCGATGCGCACGCCGGCCAGGCCGAACTTGCTCATCGTGCGCATCAGCACGACGTGCTCGTGGCGCTGGAGTCGCGCCAGCGAGTCGCGCGCGGCGAAGGGCTGGTAGGCCTCGTCGATCACCACCAGGCCGGGGGCGGCCTCGATGATCGCGTCGACGACGTCGTCGTCCCACAGGTTGGCGGTCGGGTTGTTCGGGTAGGCGATGTAGAGCAGCGCCGGCCGATGCTCGCGCACCGCGGCCAGCATCGCCGGGCCGTCGAGCTCGAAGTCCGCCGTCAGCGGCACGCCGACGAACTCCAGGCCCTGCAGCCTGGCCGACATCTCGTACATGACGAAGCCGGGCAGCGGTGCCATCACGACGTTGCCGGGCACGTCGGCGGCCAGCGTCAGCAGGCTGATCAGCTCGTCGGAGCCGTTGCCCAGCATGATGTCGCAGCCCTCGGGCATCTTCGCGTGCCTGGCCAGTTCGGCGCGCAACACGTCGCCGCGCTCGGCCGGGTAGCGGTTCAGCGCGACCTCGGCAAGGCGCTCGCCGAGCGCCTTGCGCAGCGCGGGCGGCAGGCGGAACGGGTTCTCCATCGTGTCCACCTTCACGAAGCCGGCGCTGGGCTGGACGGCGTAGCCGTGCATGCCCTGGACGTCGGCGCGGAGGTAGCGGGACATGCGTTCGGAAAGCGGGCTCATCGTTGCACCTTGGCGATGGAGGTCGGCGCCGGAGGCTCGCCATCGAGCACGTCGGGGCCGATCTCGAACGGATTCAGGATCTGCACGCTGTCCACCTGCAGGCCGTGCTGCAGGCTGGCGGAGACGACATAGCGGCAGCCCTGCTGCTGCGCGGCGGCGACGACCAACGCGTCCCACCAGCCGAAGCCGTAGCGGCTCTCGATCGCCCAGGCGGTCTCCAGCGTGGCCGGATCGTTCTGCCAGGGGTTCCAGAGCTGGTAGCGACGGACGATGGCGCGCGCGTCGCCCGCGGAGATCGCGGTCGGGAATTTCTTGCGGGCATTGGCGTAGAACTCTTCCAGCACCTGGGCGCTGGTGCGGCCGCAGCGGCGCGTCCAGCACGCCGTCACCCATTGCTGGGCGCGGTCGCGTCTGGCCGGCACGCGATCGTCCACGCTGTACAGCAGGACGTCGGTGTCGAGGAAGGCAGGCGCCGCGTCCGTCATCGGGTGGCGGCGCGATCGTTGGCTTCGTCGCGGCTCATGTACGGCGTGTTGGAACTGCCCATGCTCTTGAACTCGAGCACCTCGCGCATGGCGCGCTCGTAGGCGTCGTCATGGCGCATCTTCTCGGCCAGCAGCTCGCCGATCAGGCGCGAGACGCTGGTGTTGCGGCGGGCAGCTTCCATCCGCGCCCAATCGGCAACGTGATCTTCCATCGTGACGGTGACGTTCTTCATCGCGAGAAATTCCAATGCAGACACGAACTTCGTGTTCCACTAGTTTCGTGCGACACGAACTTCGTGTCAAGGGCTTGGCGGTGGTGGATCCTGCGACTGCGCGCAGGATGACCCTGTCAAAGCCCGCCGAGGCATGTCATCCTGCGCGCAGTTGCAGGATCCACCCCGACCAAGATCAGGCCTTCCTGAGCCGCATCTCCGCAGCCCGCGCATGGCCCTGCAGCCCTTCCCCATACGCCAGTTCGGCAGCAATCGGCCCAAGAATGTGTGCGCCCGCTTCGCTCACCTGGATCAGGCTGCTGCGCTTCTGGAAGTCATAGACCCCCAGCGGCGACGAGAACCGCGCGGTGCCGGACGTCGGCAGCACGTGGTTCGGGCCGGCGCAGTAGTCGCCCAGGCTCTCGCTGGTGTACGCGCCCAGGAAGATCGCGCCGGCGTGGCGCAGCAGCGGTTCCCATCGCTCGGGCGACTCGCTGCTCACCTCCAGGTGCTCGGGCGCGATGCGGTTGCTGATCTCGCACGCCTCGTCCATCGAGCGCGTGAGGATCAGTGCGCCACGGCCTTCCAGCGACGCGCGGATCACGGCCTGGCGCGGCATCTCGGCGATCAGCCGGTCGATGGCCGCGCGCACTTCTTCCAGGTAGGCCGCGTTCGGCGACAGGAGGATGCTCTGCGCCAGTTCGTCGTGCTCGGCCTGGCTGAACAGGTCCATCGCCACCCAGTCGGCCGGCGTGGACCCGTCGGCCAGCACCAGGATCTCGCTGGGCCCGGCGATCATGTCGATGCCCACCTGGCCGAACACGCGGCGCTTGGCGCTGGCGACGTAGGCGTTGCCCGGCCCGGTGATCTTGTCGACCGGCGGGATGGTGGCCGTGCCGTAGGCGAGCGCCCCGACCGCCTGCGCGCCGCCGACCGTGAACACGCGGTGCGCGCCGGCCACGTACGCGGCGGCCAGCACGAGCGCGTTGCGCTCGCCGCGCGGTGTCGGCACCACCATGACGATCTCGCCCACGCCCGCGACCTGCGCGGGAATCGCGTTCATCAGCACGCTCGACGGATACGCCGCCTTGCCGCCCGGCACGTAGATGCCCACGCGATCCAGTGGCGTCACCTTCTGGCCCAGCAGCGTGCCGTCGTCGTCGCGGTACTGCCAGCTGCGGCCGCAGGCCTCGAGCTGGCGCTCGTGATAGCTGCGCACGCGGCGCGCGGCGGACTCGAGCGCGGCGCGCTGCGCGGGCGTGATCGCGTCGAACGCGGCCTTCAGCTCGTCGCGCGTCAACTCCAGCGCGGCGACGTCCGGCGCGTCCAGGCCGTCGAAGCGTTTCGTGTACTCCAGCACCGCGGCGTCGCCGCGCGCCTTCACGTCGGCGAGGATCGCGGCGACGCGCTCCTCGATCGCGTGATCCGCCGCCTCCGACCAGTGACGCAGCTTGGCGAACTCGGCTTCGAAACTGGAGGCGGAGGTGTCGAGCTGGCGGATCTGGACCGGCATGGTGGACTCTGCGAGAAGGTTAGGAGGTGGTGTTCATCGCGCCGGCGAAGGCGGCGATCAGCGTGCGGATGCGTTCGCGCTTCAACTTCAGCGCGGCCTGGTTGACGACCAGGCGCGACGAGATGTCCATGATGCGTTCGACCTCGACCAGCTTGTTGGCCTTCAGCGTGGAGCCGGTCGAGACCAGGTCGACGATCGCGTCGGCCAGGCCCGTCAGCGGGGCCAGCTCCATCGAGCCGTACAGCTTGATCAGGTCGACGTGCACGCCCTTGTCGGCGAAGTGCTGGCGCGCGACGGCGACGTACTTCGTGGCGACGCGGATGCGCGAACCCTGCTTGACGGCCGCCTCGTAGTCGAAGTCGGCGCGGGTGGCCACGCTCATGCGGCACTTGGCGATCTGCAGGTCCAGCGGCTGGTACAGGCCGCCGGCGCCCTCGTTCTCGGCCGCGTGCTCGATCAGCACGTCCTTGCCGGCCACGCCCAGGTCGGCACCGCCGTGCTGCACGTAGGTGGGCACGTCGGTGGCGCGCACCAGCACGACGCGCACGTCGGGCTGGTTGGTCGCCAGGATGAGCTTGCGGGTCTTCTCCGGATCCTCGGTGACGACGATGCCGGCCGCGGCCAGCAGCGGGAGCGTCTCCTCGAAGATGCGGCCCTTGGACAGTGCGAGCGTGAGCATGGTGGTTACTTGACCCGTTCGATGTCGGCGCCCAGCTTCTGCAGCTTGGCTTCCATGCGGTCGTAGCCGCGGTCGAGGTGGTAGATGCGCTCGACGATGGTCTGGCCGTCGGCGACGAGGCCGGCGATCACCAGGCTGGCGGACGCGCGCAGGTCGGTGGCCATCACGGTGGCGCCCGACAGGCGCTCCACGCCGCTGACCACCGCCAGCTTGCCGTCCACCTCGATCTTCGCGCCCAGGCGCACCAGCTCGTTGACGTGCATGAAGCGGTTCTCGAAGATCGTCTCGGCGATCGTCGCGGTGCCTTGGGCGATGCAGTCGACGGCCATGAACTGCGCCTGCATGTCGGTCGGGAACGCGGGGTACTCGCTGGTGCGGAAGCTCACTGCCTTCAGCTGGCCGGCACCCGGCGATCGAACGCGGATGAAGCCGTCGCCGCCCTCGACGGCGGCGCCGGCGTCGCGCAGCTTCTCGATCACCGCCTCGAGGTGGCGGGCCTCCGCGTTGCGCAGCACGACGTCGCCGCCGGCCGCGGCCACCGCGCACAGGAAGGTGCCGGCCTCGATGCGATCGGGCACGATCCGGTGCGGCTTCGCGGGCGCGTGCAGCTTGTCCACGCCCTGGATGCGGATGCGGCTGGTGCCGTGGCCCTCGATCCGGGCGCCCATGGCGATCAGCAGCTCGGCCAGGTCCGGGATCTCGGGTTCCTGGGCGGCGTTCTCGAGGATGGTCTCGCCGTCGGCGAGCGTCGCGGCCATCAGCAGGTTCTCGGTGCCCGTGACCGTCACCATGTCGGTGGTGATGCGCGCGCCCTTGAGCCGCTTCGCCTTGGCCAGGATGTAGCCGTGTTCCACGCGGATGTCGGCGCCCATCGCCTGCAGGCCCTTGATGTGCTGGTCGACCGGCCGCGAGCCGATCGCGCAGCCGCCGGGCAGCGACACCGTCGCCTCGCCGAAGCGGGCCAGCAGCGGGCCCAGCACCATGATGCTGGCGCGCATCGTCTTGACGAGCTCGTACGGCGCCTCAGGCGTGGTCAGCGCGGCGGCGTCGATGACGACCTCGTCGAGGCGCCCGCCCTCGGTCTCGGCGCCCCAGTTCACGGCGACGCCCATGTTGCGGATCAGCTTGAGCGCCGTGGCCACGTCCTGCAGCTTGGGCACGTTGTGCAGCGTGACGGGGCCGGCGACCAGCAACGTGGCGCACAACTCGGGCAACGCGGCGTTCTTGGCGCCGGAGATCGTCACTTCGCCGTTCAGGCGGCGACCGCCGCGGATCAGGAGTTTGTCCATCGATGTGCTCTGCTGGGAATCAGGTCGGGCTGGAAGGGCTGGAAGACAGGCCACCGAAAACGCAGCGTCGTGGGAGTGTGCGCGCGCGGCGCGCCCTCTCACCCGCGGCGAAGCCGCGCGGGAGCGTCAATGGGAATGGCTGGCGGCATCGCTGCCGAGGGCGCGCTGGCTGGCCCATTCGGCCGGCGTCAACGTCTTCATCGACAGCGCGTGGATCTGTTCGCGCATGCGCTCCCCGAGCGCGGCATACACGCGCTGGTGGCGGCGGATGCGCATGAGGCCTTCGAACTCCGTCGACACGATGGTCGCGAAGAAATGTCGGCCGTCGCCCTCCACCTCGAGGTGATCGCAGGTGAGTCCGTCGGCGATGTAGCGCTGGACGTCTTGGGGCGTGGGATCGGTCATGGGATCGGTATTATCCCTCAGCCCGCCGGGATCCGAGCGAGAACGGCGCCGATGACCACGGCCGCCAGCAGCAGCCCGCCGGCGATGCCCAGCTTGACGCGGCGCGGCCAGGCGGTCGACACCAGCAGCACCGCGCTCATCGTGCTCAGCGTGGGCAGCAGCGCCAGGAACACCAGCATGTGCACGATGCGTGGCGTCGGGCAATCGTCGCCGCAGCGCGACGACCACCAGTTCCAGAGCGCCACGGCGGCGACGCAGCCGAGCGCGAAGGTGGCCAGCACCGTGGTGACGCGGCGCATCGGCGTGATGGGCTCTTCGACAGAACTCATGTTCAGTGCCTCAGTTTGTAGCCGCTGCGCAGCAAGGCCAGCGCGATCGCGGAGACCGCGACGAAGCTCGTGCCCACCACGGCCAGGCTGATCCACGGCGAGACGTCGCTCACGCCGAAAAAGCCGTGGCGGAAACCGTCGATCATGTAGAAGAACGGGTTCAGGTGGCTCGCGACGTGCCACACGGGCGGCAGCGAATGCACCGAGTAGAAGACGCCGGACAGGAACGTCATCGGCATGATGATGAAGTTCTGGAAGGCGGCCAACTGGTCGAACTTCTCGGCCCACAGTCCGGCGATCAGCCCCAGCGTGCCCATCATCGCGGAACCCAGGAGGCCGAACACGAGGATCCACAGCGCGTTCGCGAGGCCCGGCGGCGCGAACCACGCCGTCACCAGCATCACGCCGGCGCCCACCACCATGCCGCGCACGATGGCCGCGCCGGTGTACGCGAGGAACCAGGCCGCCGGCGACAGCGGGGTCACCAGCAGGAACACGAGGTTGCCCGTGATCTTGCTCTGGATCAACGACGACGAGCTGTTGGCGAACGCGTTCTGCAGCACGCTCATCATCACGAGACCGGGGATGAGGAACTGCACGTAGCTCACGCCGTCGTAGACGCTCACGCGCCCGTTGAGCGCGTGGCCGAAGACCAGCAGGTACATCACCGCGGTGAGCACGGGCGCCGCCACGGTCTGGAACGAGACCTTCCAGAAGCGCAGCACCTCCTTGCGGAACAGGGGCCGGGCACCGGAGAGGACGAGCCGGGCGCTCATTGCTGGTGCTCCGCGGTCATGATGTTCAGGAACACGTCTTCGAGATCGGAGCGGCCGATCTCCAGGTCCTCCACCGGCACGCCGGCCTCGCGCAATTGCGCCAGCACGGCCTCGACGTCGGCCGCGTCGCGCGCGCTCACCTGCGCGAAGCGCCCGGTCACGCGCGCGCGCTCCGCGAGGCTGGCGGGCAGCGCGTGATCGGTCTTGAAGCGCAGCATCGTCGTGGCGGTGCCGGCCAGCAGCACGGAGGTGCGCTCGAGTGCCACCACCTTGCCCTGCTTGAGCATCGCGATGCGCTGGCACAGCGCCTCGGCCTCTTCCAGGTAGTGCGTGGTCAGCAGCACCGTGTGGCCTTCGCGGTTCAGGCGCGCGATGAACTGCCACAGCGTCTGGCGCAGCTCGACGTCGACGCCGGCGGTGGGCTCGTCCAGCACGATCACCGGCGGGCGATGGACCAGCGCCTGCGCCACCAGCACGCGGCGCTTCATGCCGCCGGAAAGCTGGCGCATGTTGGCGTCGGCCTTGTCGGCCAGGCCCAGGCTGGCCAGCAGCTCGTCGATCCAGGCGTCGTTGTTGCGCACGCCGAAGTAGCCGCTCTGGATGCGCAGCGTCTCGCGCACCGAGAAGAACGGGTCGAACACGAGTTCCTGGGGCACGATGCCGAGGGACTTGCGGGCGGCGGCATAGTCGTCGACCACGTCGTGGCCCATCACCGCCACCTTGCCGCGGGTGGCGCGCGCCAGGCCCGCAAGGATGCTGATCAGCGAGGTCTTGCCCGCGCCGTTGGGGCCCAGCAGGCCGAAGAATTCGCCCGGCTGGACGTCGAAGGAGACGCCGCCCAGCGCTCGCACGCCACTGGCGTAGGTCTTTTCGACTTGTTGGAATGAAATCGCGGACATAGGGCGGGGATTGTAGGAACTTGTCGAGAAGTGCCTCTACAACAGGGGGATGCGAATCTGTGCATTGGCGCGCCGGGGTGCTAGATTGCGCGATCCGCAGAACAACAAGATCCATGGAAGCCAAAAAGCCAAGACGCACCGCCGAGCGCATCCTCGAAGTCACGCTGGACCTGTTCAACCGCTTCGGCGAGCCGAACGTGTCGACGACGCTGATCTCGGCGGAACTGCACATCAGCCCGGGCAACCTGTACTACCACTACCCGGCGAAGGACGAGCTGATCAACGCGCTGTTCGACCGCTACGAGAAGGGTTTGAACGAGCTGCTGCAGGCCGCGGACAACGTGTCCAACGTGGAGGACGCGTGGCTGTTCTTCCACATGATGTTCGAGCTGGTCTGGCAATACCGCTTCCTGTACCGGGACCTGAACGACCTGCTGTCCAAGAACCGCCGCCTGGAGACGCACTTCCAGTTCGTGCTGAAGAACAAGTCGCGCGCGGTCGAGGCCGTGCTCGATGGCATGAACCGCAGCAGCGAGGTGCGCCTCGACCGGCGCGACCTGCCGTCGGTGGCCACGTCGATGGTGGTGGTGCTCACCTACTGGCTCAGCTACGAGTACGTGCGCGACCCGCGCAAGGCGCTCGAGCCCGAGCAGGCCGGCGCCACGCTGGCGCGCGGCGCCTGGCACGTGCTGAGCCTGCTCACGCCCTACCTGGAGCCGGCGGCGCGCGCGCACCTGCAGACGCTGGCCGGCGCCTACAAGTCCTAGAGAACCCGGGTTCCGATCCACTTCCCCAATCCAACCAGACGAGACAACGCCATGGCCAAATGGACCGCCTTCCCCTACGACGCCGACGACTACACCTACGACGCGGCCGCGCTGAAGAAGCACTGGGCGCGCCTGCACAAGGGCGACGCCGAGGCGTTTCCGAAGGACGAGGCCGTGCAGGCCGCCTGGGCGCTGTTCCACGCGGGCCAGTTCCAGAAGGCGCATGACGCCGGCCTGAAGCTGGGCGACGCCGGCCTGGTCGTCGCCAACAAGGCGCAGTCCATCTACGCCAACTACCTCGAGACCAGCGAGAAGACCAAGCTCGCGATGTTCCTGGAGATCGCCGAGCGCGCCGAGGCCCAGGCCAAGGCCGACCCCAAGCTCGCCAGCGCGCACTACTGGATGGCCTACGCGCTGGGCCGCTACAGCCAGGGCATCAGCGTGGCCAAGGCGCTGACGCAAGGCCTGGGCGGCAAGGTCAAGACCGCGCTGGAGACGACGATCGCGCTGGCCCCCAAGCACGCCGACGCCCACATCGCGCTGGGCGCCTTCCACGCCGAGGTCATCGACAAGGTCGGCAAGCTGCTGGGCAAGACGCAGGGCGCCGACAGCGCCACCGGCCTGAAGATGTTCAAGGAAGCGCTCGCGCTGAACCCCGACTCCGCGATCGCCCGCGTCGAATACGCCAACGGCCTCGTGATGCTCGAGGGCGACAAGCGCATGAAGGAGGCCGAGAAGCTCTACGCCGAAGCCGCGGAATGCAAGCCGTTGGACGCGATGGAGCGGCTGGACGTGGAGATGGCGAAGGCGGAGCTCGAGGACGAATGAGCGCCTCGGCATTCGGATCTCGCAGCGCCGTCGTGGCGGCCGTCCTGGCCGGCGCGACGTTGGCGCAGGGCGCCGGCGCGCCTGCGCCGGTCGTCATGCGCACCGACGACGTCGACCGCTTCTATGGTCTCTACGACGCGACGCACGGCCATCCGACCGCGGCGCAACTGCAGTCGCAATACCTCGACCCGGGCTCGGACGCGCTGCATCAGTTCGTCGTCGCTCGCATCGACAACGCCACGAAGCTCGCCGTCGCCGTCGCGAAACGGCCGGAGTCCTATGTGCAGGCCCGCACGTGCCTGCCTGCGCTCGCGAAGACGAAGTCGCAGTTGCCGGCCGTCTTCGCGCGCTTCGCCGAGGTCTACCCCGCCGCGGCGTTTCCGCCGGTGACCTTCGTCATCGGCCGCGATTCGACGGGCGGCACGACGACCGTCGACGGCATCATCATCGGCCTCGAAAAGATGTGCCAGCAGACGATGATGGGCGCGGACGTCGGCGACCGCCTCACGCACATCATCGCGCACGAACTGGCGCACGTTCAGCAGCCGGCCAGCGCGGCGGAGCCGCCGCCCGGCGCGACGCTGCTGTTCCAGTCCCTGGTCGAAGGCAGTGCCGAGTTCGTCGCCGAGCTCACGTCGGGCGACGTCAGCTACGGCCACATGAAGACCTGGACGCGCGGCAAGGAATGCGCGATCGAGCAGGCGTTCCAGAAGGACGCGCTGGGCACCGACGTGTCGCACTGGCTCTACAACGGCCTGGGAACGCCGGACAAACCGGGCGACCTCGCCTACTGGGTCGGGTATCGGATCTCGAAGGCCTACTACGCGCAAGCCGGCGACAAGAAGCAGGCCGTCTTCGACCTGCTGCAGGTCGACAACGACAGCGCGCCCCGGATCCTGGAGCGCAGCGGCTGGAAGCCGCAGACGGGCTGTTGAGCCCCCAACTTCGAACTGGGCTCTCCCCCAGGAAGGGTGAGGACGGACCCGTCCGCCGCGCCGCATGCTGCGCAGCGCGTCGCCCGTCCCCGCACGGTCGGACGCGCAACCGCCGCCGGCCCTGCCGCGCGTCCAACATTCCAGGGGGTTTCAATGCTTCGTTCCGTCTTCCACCGCTCGTCCATCCTCGCCGCCATCGCGGCCTGCTGCGCCTTCGCCACCGGCGCCTCCGCCGCCACGCTCCCCAAGGCGGCCGTCACGGCGGGCTACGACGACCTCGCGCCGTTCTCGCAGCGCCTGGACATCGTCCTGTCCAGCGGCTTCGGCAACGGCACCTTCACCGTGCCGGCCGGCGTCCGCCTGGTGATCGACTACATCTCGGCCGACCTCGCCTGCGTGCCGGGCGGCAGCATGTTGTTCGACGTGGCGACCTACCTCAACGGCGCCGAGGTGGAGTCCCATCTGCCGGTGTTTCCGAACGGCGTCATCCTGGGCCAGCAGGTGTTCTCGGTGAGTTCGCCGGTGCACATCTACGCCGACCCTGGCAGCACGGTGACCATCGCGCTGCTGGGTCCGAGCACCGGCAACGCCGGCTCGATCGTCGGCGTCTACGGGCACCTGGTGCCGGTGAACTGAGCGTGGGACGGCGTGGATCCTGCGACTGCGCGCAGGATGACAGGCGAGACAGCGCCGCCACCCGGCAAGAAGAAGCGACCGTCATTGCGCGCGCAGTCGCGCAATCCACCCCCGCCGAGCCGCCGATCAGCGCTCCCAGGGCAACATCATCGCCAGCCACAGCAGCTTGTCGAACTCCGGACGGAACCGGTCGATGATCTCGTCCGGGTCCGGGCACATCTGCGCGTCGGTGATCAGCCCGAACTGCACGCCGCCGCCGTAGCTGAGGATGCTGACGCCCATGCCGATGTCGCCCGACGCCGGCACCCAGAACATCACCTGCTTCAGCGTGCGGCCGCAGATCTTCAGGGGAACGCCCGGCCCCGGCACGTTGGTCATCACCGCGGTGGCCTTCTTCGCGAACAGGTTCAGCAGCGCGTGCTGCACCGGCTTGATCAGCACGCCCGCCACCGACAGCAGCGCGAACGCGAGCAGCGGCTGGTAACCGCCCTTCAACTCGCTCATGCGCGCGCGCACGGCCGCGAGGCGGTCGATCGGGTTGGCGATGCCGATGGGCAGCACGAGCGGCACGAGGCCGAAGCGGTTGCCCAGCTGCCACGCCTTCTCGAGCGGGCGCAGGTTCACCGGAATCATCGCGCGGATCTCCTTGCCGGTCGGATCCTCGCCCTTGTCGCGCAGGTAGCTGCCGATCGCGCCGGCCACGCTGGCCAGCAGCACGTCGTTGATCGAGCCGCCCAGCGCCTGCCCGACCGCCTTCACCTCGGACAGCGGCAGCGGCTCGCCCCACGCCACGCGCTTGCCCGGCGTCGCCTTGCCCTTCAGGCTGGTCGCCGAGTCGTCGGGCATCAGCGCCATCGCGGCGACGTCCGAGACCACCTGCGCGCCGATGCGCGCCATCTCCATGCTGCCCGAGAGCGGCGCCGTCGGGTCGGCCATCATCTCGACGCCCTTGCCCAGCCCCGCGCCGTAGACGCCGATCGCCTTCACCGCGAGATCGGCCGCGGGCTTGAGCAGGTAGTCGGCCACCCAGTCGTGCTCGCCTTCCTCCACGACCGCTCGCTGCTTGCGCATGGGCGGCGACTTGCCGCCGTCGGTGATGGACAGCATCACCGAGATCAGCGCGATGCCGTCGGCGATGCAGTGGTGGATGCGGGCGACGAGCGCGGAGCGGCCGGTCTCGAAGTCCTCGAACAGGTGGAACTGCCACAGCGGGCGGCTCGGGTTCAGCGGCTGCGTGGTGAGGTCGCCGACGTAGGTCTTGAGCGCGTCCAGCGGCGCCTGGCCCGGCGCCAGCTCCAGCTTCTCGGGCACCACGTGCGCGGCGATGTCGAAGTGGTCGTCGTCCACCCACTGGGCGCCCAGCGTGTCCTCGACCACCTTCTGGCGGAACCGGCCGTACCTGAGCAGTGCCGTCTCCACCCGCTCGCGCAGGTCGGCCATCGACAACTGGGGTTCGATCAGCCAGATCCCGACGATCATCATCAGGTTGGCTTCGGTATCCATGCGCAGCCAGGCCGTGTCGACCCGGGACATGCGTTCAACGTTTGCGCTCAAGAAGTCTCCCGTGCTTTTTCTGAACTAGAGTGATGTCTCGGCACTCTCTCCATCCGGCCTGCGAGATTGGTGTTTAACATCCGCCCCGTCAAGCCTGACTTTTACCCACAGCGGACCCACAGCCATGAGCACTTTGAACGAACAATTCGAACAAGCCGTCGCCGACAGCAAGACCCTGTCGGAGCGCCCGGACAACATGACCATGCTGAAGCTGTACGCGCTGTACAAGCAGGGCAGCACCGGCGACGTCGACGGCAAGCGCCCCGGCTTCACCGACATGGTCGGCCGTGCGAAGTGGGACGCCTGGAACGAACTGAAGGGCCAGAGCGCCGACGAGGCCAAGCAGGCCTACATCGACCTGGTCGAAGACCTGAAGTAACCGCGGTCCTGCGCGCAGTCGCAGGATCACTTCTTCTTTGCCGGCGCCTTGGCAGCGGCCTTGGCCGCCGGCTTGGACGCCTTGGCGGCCTCCTTCGCCAGCGCCTCGTCCAGCTGCTTGCTCACTTCCGCCTCGATCGTGCCGAGGAAGGGCTTGAGCAGGAAGCCGAGCTTGGCCTCGAGGTCGAAGTAGGTCGCCGCGACGATCATGCGGCCGTCGACGCCGGAGCGCCTGAACTCCAGCACGTCCTCGTCGTCGCCCTCGATGATCGTGCACTCCATGTCGAGCTTCGCCTCGACGTCCTCCGCCCACTTGAGCGCGACCTTGCGCGCGCGGGCGAGGCCCAGGGTGTGATCTCGGTGCAGGTTCAGGTCGGCCATCGGTTGTGTCTCCTCTGGCCGCGATTCTCAGCCAGAAACGGACACCGCCGATGCCGGTGTTGCGGGCGCGACGACAGGTGTCGGCTTGGGCTCGACACGGTACGTGGCCATCGCGGCGTCGCGCTCGGGCTTCGGCAAGGCGGCGATTCGCTTGACCTCGGCGTAGAAGCGATCGAAGTCGCCGCCCTGCACCACGAACAGCCGCTCGAACGCGCCCACCTGGTCGTCGTAGGCGGCCTGCGCGCCGAGCGCCGCGTTGTTGGCCGTGGCGAACCAGTGGTCGTAGCCCTTGTAGCCGTTCCAGTGGTCGCGCTTGAGTGCTTCGTAGTCCGCGCGCATGCCGGCGTACAGCGCCGCCTTCTGGATCCGCTTGTCGGCGTCGGGCAGGTCGCCGCGGTACATCGCGTCGAGCTTCGCGCGCCACGCGCGCACGAGGACGTGGAAATCGTGACGCCGCGCCTCGGTCAGGGCCTGCTTCTCGCGCACCTCGGCGCTCGCGTTCGCCTCCAGCCAGCGCTGGCTGCCGATGCGCTCGACCGCGGTGGCGAACGACTCGTTGAACGTCGTGTCGCCCGGCGCATAGGCCACCTGGTGGGCCAGCTCGTGGAAGATCAGGCGCGACAGCTCGCCCTCGGGCCACTGCACGAAGGTGTTGAGCAGCGGGTCGCCGCCGATCCAGTTCATCCAGCCCAGCGTGGAATAGGCCGGCACCTCGTAGACATCGACCTCCAGGCCCTCGGCCTTCAGCGGCGCGGCCGCCTCGTTGGCCGCGGCGAGGTCGTAGTAGCCGCGGTAGCCCACGCAGCCCACGACCGGGAAGCACCAGGTCTGCAGCTTGAGCGACAACTCGGGCGCCGCCACGACGTTCCAGACGGCGGCGCTGCGCTTGAGATCGGCGTAGGAGCGGTAGCTGCCGTTGTCGGGCTCCTTCAACTCGATCACCGCGAATTCGCGCATGCGCTGCGTCAGCTCCAGGCGCTTGCGCAGCGCCTCGGGCGTCGCCGGGTCGGCGATCGCGTCCTTGACCGGCCGCGCGGCCGCCAGCAGGTGGAAGTGCCCCGAGGCCGACTGGCCGAGGTAGTCGATCGACGAGCAGCCCGACGTGACGCACAGCGTGCCGAGCACGGCTCCGACCAGGCCCGTGAAGCCCAGCGCGCTCGCGGCCCCCCAGCGGGCGACTCGCCGCTTCGGCCACAGTCGCAGCGCCATCAGGCGGCTTCCGCGCGCCGGACCTCGACCAGGCAGTCGTAGAACGACGGCGCGCGGCCCATGTCGGTGAGGCGCTGGTGCGTCAGCTCGTTGACGTTGGTCCCGTCCAGGCCGTACTTGCGCCACCACACGCCCAGGCCGTGCACGACGCCGGGTCGCGCGCGCTCGCTCACGCGCGCGACGCAGCGGTACTCGCCACGGTCGTTGAACACGCGCACCTCGTCGCCGCTGGCGATGCCGCGCGCGGCCGCGTCGCCGGCTTCGATCTCCAGCACCGGCTCCTGCTCGATGGCACGCAGGCTCTTGACGTTGACGAAGGTGGAGTTGAGGAAGTTGCGCGCCGGCGGCGAGATCATCGCCAGGGGGAAGCGCCGGGCCAGCTCGGGCGCGCTGCGCACGCTCTCGTACGGCGCCACGTAGTCGGGCAGGCCGACGCCGGGGACGTCGCACTGGGCGCGGCCGTTGCGCGTCGGAAAGCCCCCCTCGGCGAACGGCGCGTCGGGCAGCGGCAGCTTGGCCCAGCCGACGGCGCGCAGCTGCTCGAACGGCAGCGGGCCGTCGAACGCCTGTCGCGCCAGCGCGAGGTCGTCGTCGGCGAAGCACGGGTCGGTGAATCCCATGCGGGCCGCCAGCGCGCGGAAGATCGTGGCATTGGACCGCGACTGCCCGCGCGGCGTCAGCGCCGGCTCGTTGATCACCACGTAGGTGTGGCCGTAGCTGCCGTGCACGTCCCAGTGCTCGAGCTGCGTGGTGGCGGGCAGGACGTAGTCGGCGTGATCGGCGGTGTCGGTGAGGAAGTGCTCCAGCACGACCGTGAACAGGTCCTCGCGGCGGAAGCCGGCGGCGACCTGCTTCGACTGCGGCGCGACCGCGACCGGGTTGCTGTTGTAGACGACCAGCGCCTCGATCCGCGGCCCGAACGCGCGGCCGTCGGGCATCGTCTCGCCGGTCTCGCGCAGCAGGTCGTCGCCGATGGTGCTCATGTTGACCGTGCGCGGCGTGCGGCCGGCGAGCAGGTCGGGGCGGGCGAACGCCGGGTTCTTGACCGCGGCGAGCCAGCCCGAGGCCGACAACAGCATGCCGCCGGCGCGATGGCGCCACGCGCCCACCAGGCAGGGCAGCAACGCGATCAGGCGCGTCGCGTTGCCGCCGCCGCGCACGCGCTGCATGCCGTAGTTCAGGCGGATCGCGGCCGGGGCGGACGTGCCGTAGAGCCGCGCGAAATCACGGATCTGTTCCACGCCGAGGCCGCACTCGGTGCTCGCGCGCTCGGGCGGCCACGCCAGCGCGCGCTCGCGCAGGCCGGCCCAGCCGTCCACGTGGCGCTCGATGTAGTCGTGGTCGAGCCAGTCGTTGACGACCAGCTCGTGCATCACCGCCAGCGCCAGCGCGCCGTCGCTGCCCGGCGTCAACGCCAGGTGGTGGTGGCACTTCTCGGCCGTCTCGGTGCGGCGCGGGTCGATGCACACGAGCGTGGCGCCGGCCCGCTTGGCGGCCAGCGCGATCGGCCAGAAGTGCAGGTTGGACGCGATCGAGTTGCTGCCCCAGATGACGATCAGCTTGCTCTCGGCGTAGTGCTCGACGTGCATGCCCACCTTGGCGCCGTAGGTGGCCGCCAGCGCGTCGCCGCCGGCGCTGGAGCAGATCGTGCGGTCGAGCCGCGACGCGCCGAGCTGGTTGAAGAAGCGCGCGGCCATGCCCTCGCCCTGCACCATGCCCATCGTGCCGGCGTAGCTGTAGGGCACGACGGCCTCGGGCGCGCGGGCCGCGATCTCGGCCAGCCGGGCGGCGATGTCGTCCAGCGCCTCGTCCCAGGACACCTCGACGAACTCGCCCTTGCCCTTGGGCCCGACGCGCTTGAGCGGGTTCAGGACGCGCTCCGCATGCTCGGTGCGCTCGGCGTAGCGCGACACCTTGGTGCACAGCGCGCCATTGGTGGTCGGGTGGTCGGGGTCGCCCTGCAGCCGGATCACCTTGTCGCCCTGGACGGTGACGCGCATCGCGCAGGTGTCGGGGCAGTCGTGCGGGCAGGCGGCCTGGACGGTGCGCGGGGTGTCCGCGGGGGTGGTTTCTGCAAGGATCGCGCTCATGCCCAAATCATGTCACAACGAGTCTGCCGAGCAGCGTCCGAGGCCACTCGCGGAAGGACTGTTGCCCGACACGCGACAGGCTTAAGATGGGTTCCAGAACCTTTCCGACAGCCGTTGCCAGGAGGGGTCTGGCACCGCCTTGAATCGCGCCATTTCGCAGATCGAAGTTGCTGCGCTTGCCGCGTTCGAGGCCGTGCCTGACCTCGATCCCTCGCCGGGGTTCGAGGTCAGGCGCCTTCTCCACCCGCGATGGTCGACCAGTTCGATCGCCGGCACCGTGGCGCGGGTGAAGAAGATGCCAGACCCCTCGGACCGCGCCCGGCCCCGAACCAAACCAGCCGAACCGCCCATGAACGTCATCGAATCCCTGCTGGCCGACGCGGCCGCGATCACCGCCCTGCGACGAGAGATCCACGCGCATCCGGAGCTGTGCTACCAGGAACAGCGCACCGGCGACCTGGTGGCCGCCAAGCTCACCGAATGGGGCATCCCGATCCGGCGCGGCCTGGGCAAGACCAGCGTCGTCGGCATCATCGAGGGCAAGCGAGGCAAGACGGGCGGCTCGATCGGCCTGCGCGCCGACATGGACGCGTTGCCGATGGCCGAGTCCAACACCTTCGCGCACGCCAGCCGCAACCCGGGGCGCATGCACGCCTGCGGCCACGACGGCCACACTGCGATGCTGCTCGCCGCGGCGCAGCACCTGGCCAGGCACCGCGACTTCGACGGCATCGTCTACCTGCTGTTCCAGCCGGCCGAGGAAGGCGGCGGGGGCGCCCGCGAGATGATCAAGGACGGGCTGTTCACCGAGTTCCCGATGGACGCGGTGTTCGGCATGCACAACTGGCCCGGCATCCCGGTGGGCCAGCTGGCGGTGTGCCCCGGCCCGTGCATGGCGTCGAGCAACGAGTTCTTCATCACGATCCGCGGCCGCGGGTCGCACGCGGCGCTGCCGCACCTGGCGATCGACCCGGTGCCCATCGCCTGCCAGATGGTGCAGGCGTTCCAGACCATCATCACCCGCAACAAGAAGCCGACCGACACCGGCGTGATCTCGGTCACGACGATCCACACCGGCGAGGCCACCAACGTCGTGCCCGATTCGTGCGTCATCGAAGGCACCGTGCGCACGTTCACGCTGCCGGTGCTCGACCTGATCGAGAGGCGCATGCGCGAGATCGCCGAGCACACCGGCGCGGCGTTCGGCGCGAAGGTGGAGTTCCGCTTCCACCGCAACTATCCGCCCACCGTCAACCACGCCGCCGAGGCCGCGTTCGTCGCCGACGTCATGCGCGACACCGTCGGCGCCGAGAACACGCTGGCCTTCGAGCCGTCGATGACCGCCGAGGACTTCAGCTACTTCCTGCTGGAGAAGCCGGGCGCGTACTTCGTGATCGGCAACGGCGACGGCCGCCACCGGCTGGCGTACAGCCCGGAGGGCTCGTCCGATGCCAACGACAGCGACAGTTCGCAGGACACCCACAACCTGGGCCCCTGCACGCTGCACAACCCGCACTACGATTTCAACGACGACCTGATCCCCCTCGGCGGCACGCTGTGGATCCGCATGGTCGACAAGTGGTTTCATGGAGCCCCCACGCTCCTCCCGTCGCTGCCCCCCGAGGGGGAGCTCGGTTAGGCTCGGCTGCGAGCCTCGCTTCCCGAGATCTGAGTGGGCCTGCGGCCGGCCAGTCGCCGGCGATTGATGGGAGTCGCCATGAGAAGCCAGCCGGAACCCTTCGCCCACACCTACGCCGAGGCGCGCACCAAGTTCCTCGCCGCCGCGGCCGGCACGCAGCTGGAGTCGCATCCGGAGCCGCTGCGCGGCGTCGAACTCGAGGCGCTCGCGATGGACGTGGCCCGCGTCGGCGCCGACGACGCCGATTCCGTCCTGATCGTCTCCAGCGGCTGCCACGGCGTCGAGGGCTACGGCGGCTCCGGCGCGCAGGTGGCGCTGCTGCACGACGAATCGTTCCGCGCCAAGGCGCGCCACGCGGGCGTCGCGTTGCTGTTCATCCACGCGCTCAATCCGTGGGGCTTCTCGTTCGGCCGGCGGGTCACGCACGAAGGCGTCGACCTCAACCGCAATTTCATCGACTTCCGCCGCCCGCCGCCGGGCAATCCGGGCTACGACCAGCTCGCGGCCTTCCTGCTCCCCGAGGAATGGCCGCCGCACGCCGGCAACGAGCGCCAGCTGATGGCCTACGGCGCGTCGCACGGCCTGGGCGCGCTGCAAGCCGCGGTCTCGGGCGGCCAGTACAAGCACCCCGACGGCGTGTTCTACGGCGGCACCCGCCCGACCTGGAGCCAGCAGACGCTGCGCCTGGTGTTGCGCCAGCACGCGTCGACATGCCGCCGGCTCGGCTGGATCGACGTGCACACCGGACTCGGCGAGAGCGGCGCCGGCGAGCGCATCTTCGCCTGCCGCGACGACGACACGGCCAAGCACCGCGCGAAGGCGTGGTGGGGCAACCGCATCACGTTCACCGAGGACGGTTCGTCGAGCTCGTCCGACCTGCACGGCAACCTGTGGCACGCCACCTACGACGAATGCCCGCAGGCGGACTACGCGGGCATCACGCTCGAATTCGGTACCCAGCCGCAGGAAGTGGTGATCGCGGCACTGCGCTACGACCACTGGGTCGCGCGCCGGCGCGACCCGCATGACGAGCACCTGGCCACCGCCCGCGCCGCGATGCGCCACGCGTTCTTCACCGATACGCCCGAGTGGAAGAAGGCCGTGCTCGCGCAGACGCGCGAGGCGGCGATGGAGGCGATCGACGGGATGGCCGCGTGGCGATGATGTCCTGAAACGTCCGCAAGCGGTCTTTCCGCGGCACTGCGAGAATGCGGTTGCACAGGGATGATGAAGACATCAACCCACAGGAGAAATCCATGCAGACCGCCTTGCTCATGATCGACGTCCAGGAATCCTTTCCGCAACGTCCGTACTGGTCTCAAACCGGTGCGGACGTGTTCCTGAAGCATGTCAACGCGCTGGTCGACGGTGCCCAGGCGCGCGGCATCCCGATCGTGCGCGTGTTCCACACCGACGGTCCGCAGACGGCCGGCAACCCGTTCGCGCACGGCAGCCCGTTCGTCCGGCCGCTGACGGGCCTGGCGCCCTTCGAGGCGGCGTTGACGATCGAGAAGCACCGCCACAGCGCGCTGGTCGGCACGCCGCTGGGCCAGTGGCTGGTCGAGAACGGCATCCGCCGATTGATCGTCGCCGGCATCCGCACCGAGCAGTGCTGCGAGACCACCACGCGCCACGCCAGCGACGAGGGCTGGGAAGTCGACTACGTCGGCGACGCCACGCTGACCTTCGACATGACCACGCCGTCCGGCAAGACGCTCACCGCTGCGGAGATCCGCGAGCGCACGGAGACCGTGCTGGTGGACCGCTTCGCGACGCTGGCCACCGTGGACGAGGCGCTGGCCCGCGCACGCTGACACGCATGATCGACGTCCTGTTCCTGGTGATGCCCGAGACGCTGCTGCTCGACCTGGTCGGTCCGGCCGAGGCGTTTCGCCTCGCCAACCAGCAACTCGCGGGACGCGGGTGTCCGCCCGCGTTCGCGCTGCGCTACGTGGGCGCGCAAGCCGAGATGTCGACGTCGATCGGACTGCAGCTCGCGAACCTGGAGCCGCTGCCCGGCGAACTGCCGCCCGGCGCCTGGGTGGTGCTGCTCGGACGCCCCGGCCTGCGCGAGACCCTGCCGCACCTGCAGCGCAACGGATGGCTCGGCGCGCGCCACTGGCTCACCCAGGTGGTGGGCCCGGCGATGGCGCGCGCGGCGCCGGCCGGCCAGCGGGCGCACCGCCTGCTGACCGTCTGCGTCGGCACGCTGCTGGCCGCAGACGCCGGGCTGCTCGGCCGCCGCCAGGTCACCACCCACCACGAACACCTGGACACGCTGGCGGCGCTCGCGCCGCAGGCGCAGGTCTGCGCCAACCGCGTGTTCGTCGTCGACGGTCCGGTGTGGTCCAGCGCCGGCATCACCGCCGGCATCGACCTGGCACTGCACTGCATCGGCGACGTCTGCGGCGAGGCGGTGGCCGCGGCCGTCGCCGAGACCATGGTCGTGTTCCAGCGCCGCGGCGCCGACGACCCGCAGCGCTCGCCGCTGCTGGACGGCCGCAACCACCTGCATCCGGCCGTGCACCGGGTGCAGAACGCCGTCTGCGAGCACCCGGGCCGCGACTGGGACGTGCCAGCGCTGGCCGCGGTGGCCCACGTGACGCCGCGCCACCTGGCGCGGCTGTTCAAGGACCACGCGGGGGTGTCGCCGCGCGACTACGTCGAGCGCATCCGCAGCGGGCTGGCCGAGCAGGCGATCGCCCGCGGGCTTCCGCTGGCCAGGGCGGTCGAACTCGCGGGCTTCGGCACCGACCGGCAGTTCCGGCGCGCGCGCGCGCGCCTGCGGGCGCACGACGCCTAGTGTGGCCGGTTCTCCAGGCGTCGGGACAAGTCGTCGACGATGGTGATCAGCACGTTGAAGTCGGCCGGCTTGGTCACGTAGAAGTCGAAGCCGGCGTCGTCGGCGCGGCGCTTGGCGTCCGGCCCGGAGACGGCAGTCAGCGCGACCAGCACCGGGGGCGTGTCGACCAGCACGCGGCGCAGCGAACGTGCCGCGCCGTAGCCGTCGAGGATCGGCATGTTGATGTCGAGGAAGACGATGTCGGGCTCGAACGATTGCGCCGCCGCGACCGCCTGCTGGCCGTCGTAGGACGTCATCGTCTGGTGGCCGAGCGCGTCGAAGAGCAACGCGAGGCTGTCGGCGCTGTCGCGCAGGTCGTCCACGACGAGGATCTTGGGCATTGGGGCGTCCTTGGGCGGGATGACAGACCCGTCCGGCTTGGCACGGCCCCCTCAGTTCGTCCGGGCTCCCATCGGTGCAGGACGCCACCGCCTCCGGACGCGAGCGTCGCCGCGAACCCCGAGATTACTTCGTCCCGGGCTCGCCTGGGGGCCGGCCCGTGATTTTCACGCGACAGCGGGGTCGCGCGTCACCAGCCCCGGGCCACCACTTCGGCCTCGGCCTGCGCCGCGTCGACGAAATGGACGGCCTGCCAGCCCGCCGCGCGTGCGGCGGCGATGTTGGGCAGGTGGTCGTCCAGGAACAACAGGTCGGCCGGCGAGCGCCGGAACACCGCGGCCGCGTGCTCGAAGATCGCCGGTTCGGGCTTGATGAGCTTGACGCGCGACGAGAACACGCCGGATTCGAACAGCTGCATGAAGTCGTGCGTGCGCTCGAAATTCGCCGCGAACGGCTCCGGCATGTTCGACAGGTAGTGCAGCGGCCGGCCCTGCGCGTGCAAGCGGCGGATCCAGTCGACGGTGTCGGGCAGCGGCGCCAGTTCGTCCGGGCAGGCCGCGATGACCGCCGCCACCTCGGGCTCGGACAGGCCCGTGCGGGCGGCAATGCGGCGCGCGAGCTCGGGCGGTTCGACGACGCCGCGGTCGAAGTCGCCCCAGTCGCCGTCGTAGGCCTGGAACACCTGGCCGACCCAGTGGCGCACGGCCTCGGGATCGGTGGCGCGGTGCGGGATCGCGGCCGCGACGAGCGCCTCGGGGCGCCAGCGGAAGACCACGCGGCCGAAATCGAAAACGAGGGCGCGGCCAGTCTTGAGTTCTTCGGTCATCGCGGAGCGGGAGTGGAACAGGTCAGCGGCCCGGCCGCCGAGCGCTCGGCCGCTCCGGAGCGAGGCGGCCTGAGCCCCTCGGGGGCGGGGAGCGGAGCGAGCCGGGTCGTCATTTCTCGAGCAACCGGGTGAGCAGTCCGGCCGTCGAGCCGTCGAGCCCGTCGGTGGCGCCGGTCGCGAAGCGCGGCAGCAGCGCGTTGCAGAGCGCCTTGCCGAGCTCGACGCCCCACTGGTCGAAGCTGTTGATGCCCCACAACGCGCCGCTGCAGAACACGCGGTGCTCGTAGAGCGCGATCAGGGCTCCCAGCGTGCGCGGCGTCAGCGCGTCCAGCACCAGCGTCGTGCTGGGACGATTGCCCGGGAAGCTCCGGTGCTCTGCGATCACCTCGCGCGCGATCGTGCGCGAGGCCGTCGGCGGCGTCTCGCTCGCGGCCTCGGCGGCGGCCTTGCCCTGCATCAGCGCCTGCGACTGCGCGAGGCAATTGGCCAGGAGCTTGGCGTGCAGGTCGGCGTACGCGCCATCGTGACCCTTGGCAGGCGTCTTGACCGCGATGAACTCCACCGGCACGACGTCGGTGCCCTGGTGCAGCATCTGGAAGTACGCGTGCTGGCCGTTGGTGCCGGGCTCGCCCCAGACGACGGGGCTGGTGGCGAAGGGCACGGGACGGCCGTCGACGTCGACGCGCTTGCCGTTGGACTCCATCTCGAGCTGCTGCAGGTAGGCCGGCAAGCGCTTGAGGCCCTGGTGATACGGCGCGACGCTGCGGCTCGTGAAGCCGTGGAAATTGCGGTACCAGACGTCGACGAGCGCGAGCTGCACCGGCAGGTTGTGCGCCAGTGGCGTCGTGCGGAAGTGCTCGTCCATCGCGTGCGCGCCGGCCAGGAACTCCTTGAAGCCGTCGGCGCCGATCGCGATCGCCAGCGACAGGCCGATCGCGCTCCACAGCGAATAGCGGCCGCCGACCCAGTCCCAGAAACCGAACGTCGTCGTGATGCCGAACTTCGCAGCGGCCTCGATGTTGGTGGTGACGCCCACGAAGTGCGACGCGACGTCGGTGCCGCCGTTGGCCGTGAACCATTCGCGCGCGACGTTGGCGTTGGCCAGCGTCTCCTGCGTGGTGAAGGTCTTCGACGCGACGATCACCAGCGTGGTCTTCGGGTCGAGTCGCTTCAACACCGGCGCGATGTCGTGGCCGTCGACGTTGGAGACGAAATGGAAGCGCAGCTCGGGATGGCGGAATTCCTCCAGCGCGATCACGGCCATCTGCGGACCCAGGTCGGAGCCGCCGATGCCGATGTTGAGTACGTCGGTGAACCGCGTGCCGGCCTGTGCGCGCACGCGTTCCGCGTACGCGAGCAGCGGCTCGAGCACCGAATGCACGTCGGCGATCGCGGCATCGGCGACGACGCCCAGCGACTTCGCGTCGGCCGGCGCGCGCAGCGCCGTGTGCAGCACCGCGCGGCCTTCGGTCAGGTTGATGGGCTCGCCGGCGAACATCGCATCGCGGCGCGCCTCGAGGCCGCACTCGGCGGCCAGGCCAGTCAGCAGGGCACGGGTGCTGGCGTCCCAGCGGTTCTTCGACAGGTCGGCGAACACGCCGGGCGCCTGCACGGCGAACCGGTCGAACCGCTCGCCGTCCGCGGCGAAGGCCGAGCGCAGGTCGAACTGCTTGCCCGAGGCGTCGTAGTGCGCGTTCAGCGCGCCCCAGGCCTCGGTCTGGTCGCAACGCACCAGGCTCATTTCGCGGCCTCGATCAGCGCGTCGAGCTTGATGGAATCGGCGGCGAAGGCGCGGATGCCCTCGGCCAGCTTTTCGGTGGCCATCGCGTCGTCGTTCAGCGCGAAGCGGAACGCGGACTCGTCGAAGTGCACGCGGTCCAGCGGCAGCGCCTTGGCGGCATCGGCGTCGAGCGCGCGCGCGAGCGGGGCCGAGTCGGCCTGCAGCGCGCCGAGCAGGTCGGGGCTGATCGTCAGCAGGTCGGAGCCGGCCAGCGCCTGGATCTGGCCGACGTTGCGGAAGCTGGCGCCCATCACCTCGGTGGGGATGCCGAACTTCTTGTAGTAGTTGAAGATGCGCGTCACGGACTGCACGCCCGGGTCGTTGGCACCAGCCTGCGCGGCCTCGTCCCACTTGGCGCCGGCGCTCTTCTTGTACCAGTCGTAGATGCGGCCGACGAACGGCGAGATCAGCGTGATGCCGCCGTCGCCGCAGGCCACGGCCTGGCAGAAGCTGAACAGCAGCGTCAGGTTGCAATGGATGCCGTCGGCCTCGAGTTCGCGCGCGGCGGCGATGCCTTCCCAGGTGGACGCGATCTTGATGAGCACGCGCTCGCGGCCGATGCCGGCGGCCTCGTAGAGCGCGATGATGCCGCGGGCGCGAGCGATGGTGGCCTTCGTGTCGAACGACAGGCGCGCGTCCACCTCGGTGCTGACGCGGCCCGGCACGACCTTCAGGATCTCGAGGCCGAAGCGCACCAGCACCTGGTCGACGACGGCGGCCAGCGGCTCGCCCTTGTGGGCGGCGATGGTGTCGGCCAACAGCGGCGCGTAGTCGGCCTGCTGGACGGCCTTGAGGATCAGCGACGGGTTGGTGGTCGCGTCGCGCGGCGCGTACTGCGCCATCTGCTTGAAGTTGCCGGTGTCGGCCACCACGACGGTAAAGGCCTTGAGCTGGTCGAGCTGGTTCATGTCATCCCCTGGAGAGAAAGCGGGCGGCGGATTTGACCGCGGGAAGAAACTTCGGCATCATTATTCCTGAAACAAAGTTACACCACCACTACTCAGAGACAAGTCCCCGGTACTCGCGTACGACGCCGGGTTCTCATCCTGCACCACAACGAACATCATGTCCTTCGACCTCGTATTCTTCGGCGGCACCGGCGACCTCACCTGGAGAAAGCTGATGCCCGCGCTGTTCCAGGCGTTCCGCCACGGCAAGCTGCCCGAGGGCGGCCGCATCCTGGCCGTCGCGCGCGACGAGCGCACCGACGAGGAGTACCGCGCGTTCATCAAGGAGCGCTTCGTCGAGGTGGACCGCTCCAAGCAGCCCAGCGACGAGGAGTTCGCGAAGTTCGCCGAGCTGCTGCACTACCGCCGCATGGACCTGTCCAAGCCCGACGACTACCAGGGCCTGAAGGAGTGGATCGACGCGCGCGGCGCCGACACGGCCGTGCTGTACCTGGCCACCAGCCCGCACCTGTTCCCGCAGATCTGCGAACAGCTGGGCGCCGCCAAGCTCAACGGCCCGCACATCCGCGTCGTGCTCGAGAAGCCGCTGGGCCACGACCTGGCCAGCGCGCAGGAGATCAACCGCGTCGTCAAGTCCGTGTTCACGGAAAAGCAGGCGTTCCGGATCGACCACTACCTCGGCAAGCCGTCGGTGCAGAACCTGATGGCGCTGCGCTTCGGCAACGCGTTGTTCGAGCCGCTGTGGCGCCGCGAGAGCATCGCCAACATCCAGATCACGCTGGCCGAGTCGCTGGGCGTGGGCACGCGCGGCGATTTCTACGACCGCACCGGCACGCTGCGCGACATGGTGCAGAACCACGCGCTGCAGCTGCTGACCATGATCGCGATGGAGCCGCCGGCCACCAACGACGCCGACGCGATCCGCGACGAGAAGCTGAAGGTGCTTCGCTCGCTCAAGCCCTTCACGCGCGAGAGCGTCGCGCGCGACGTCATTCGCGGGCAGTACCGCGCCGGCAACATCGACGGCCGCGCGGTGCCGGGCTACCTCGACGAGGTGAAGGTGCCCGCGGGCAGCCACACCGAGACCTTTCTCGCGCTGCGCACCGAGGTGGAGAACTGGCGCTGGGCCGGCGTGCCGTTCTACATCCGCACCGGCAAGCGCCTGGCGGCGCGCGACGCGCAGATCGTCATCAACTTCCGCCCCGTACCGCATCCGATCTTCGGCGGCCCGAACCGCGCCAACCAGCTGATCATCAAGCTGCAGCCCGAGGACGGGCTCGAGCTGACGCTGCAGGCGGCCAAGGGCGGCCTCGCCACCGCCGGCGCGTCCGAGCAACTGGGCACGGTGTCGCTGGACCTGGACTTCGACAAGGCCTTCCCGACCGACCGCGTGGGCGCGTACGAACGCCTGCTGCTGGACGCGATCGCCGGCCGCCTGAACCTGTTCGTGCGCAGCGACGAGCAGGAGCAGGCGTGGCGTTGGGTCGGCCCGATCCTGGACGCCTGGGCCAATGACTCCGAGCCGCCGCGCTCGTACGCGGCCGGCAGCTGGGGCCCCGCGGCCGCGAGCTCGTTGATCGCTCGCGACGGCTTCGCCTGGGCGGAAGAAGAATGAACAAGGTCGCCGCATGACCATGCTGGAGCGCGTCCGCGCCTCGATCCCCGCCCTGCCGCCCGCCGAACAGCGCGTGGCCAAGCTCGTGCTGAGCGACCCGCGCGGCTTCGCGTCGACGCCGGTGGGCGAGCTGGCGGAGCGTTCCCACGTCTCCAAGCCGACGGTGGTGCGCTTCTGCCGCAGCGTGGGCTACGACGGCCTGGCCGACTTCAAGCTGAAGCTGGCCGGCACCGTCAACGAGGGCGTGCCCTTCGTGCACCGCTCGGTGGACGAGGACGACGGGCCGGGCGAGCTGATCGTCAAGGTGATCGACAACGCGGTCAGCGCGATGCTGAAGTACCGCAACAACGCCCAGGGCCACGCGTTCGAGCGTGCGATCGCGGCGCTGACCGAGGCCGGCGTCAACAAGAAGCGCATCGAGTTCTACGGCGTCGGCAACTCGGGCATCGTCGCGCAGGACGCGCAGCACAAGTTCTTCCGCCTCGGCGTCAACACGTCGGCGAGCAGCGACGGCCACGTGCAGGTGATGAGCGCCACGATGCTGGGCCCGGGCGACTGCGCCGTGGTCATCAGCAACTCGGGCCGCAGCCGCGACCTGATCGACGTGGCCGACATCGCCCGCAAGAAGGGCGCGACGCTGATCGTCATCACCGCCAGCGCCTCGCCGCTGGCGCAGATCACGCAGGCCAACTCGCAGATCCTGCTGGCGGCGGACCACCCCGAGGACTTCGATCGCTACAGTCCGATGGTCTCGCGCATGCTGCACCTGATGATCATCGACATCCTCACGACCGGCGTCGCGCTTCGGCTCGGCCAGGAACTGCGGCCCGCGTTGCAGGAGATCAAGCGCAACCTGCGCGCGCGGCGATACGCGACGCCGGAGTAACGGGGATTTCCGTCATTGCGCGCGCAGTCGCGGAATCCACCCGTGGGGCAACGTTTTTCGCCAGCGTGGATCCTGCGACTTCGCGCAGGATGACGATGAGCGGGATGACGGGAATCGCCGCGGTATTTCACGCGATATAAAAAAACCCGCCATCGGCGGGTTTTTCGTTGAGGTACGAGAGGCTCAACGCAGGATCGGCACGACCGGGATCTCGGCCGGCTTGGACTCGCCCACGTTGGCGGCCGGCTTGAACTCCGCCGACTCCACGCCCAGCAGTTCGTCGACGCCGTACAGGTGTGCGAGATCGCTCATGCGCGCCGGCGGGTTGACGATCTCAAGCTTGCGCTTGCCGGCTACCGCCATGCGCGAGCATTCGAGCAGCACCGCCAGCGCCGAGGTGTCGAGCTGCGTCACGGGCGCCGCGTCGATGCGCCACACGTCGCCGGCCTCGGCGGCGAACGACTGGCGCAGCGATTCGAGCACCGCCTGCGCGTCCTTCAACGTCAGGCTGGGGGGCAGCGAGGTAATCGCGCTCGCTCCAGGATTCATCGGCTGACGACCCGCGTCAACCGAAACCGACACCTTGACGTCGACGCTAGCCATTTACTTGGCCGCAGCCGGGGCCTTGTTCTTCGCGACGAGCGCGTTGATCAGGCCGTCGATCCCGTTGGCCGAGATCTGCTGCGCGAAGCTGCTCTTGTACTGGTCGACCAGCCACACGCCGAGGACGTTGACGTCGAAGATCTTCCACTCGGACGGGAGCTTCTCGAGCTTGTAGTCGATCTCGATCGGATCGCCGCTGCCCTTGATGTTGGTGCGCACCGTGACGTCCGTGTCCTCCGGCGCCGAGCGCGTGGGCTTCAGCTCGATCGAGGTCTGGGCGTTGACCTTGGTCAGCGCACCGGCGTAGGTGCGGATCAGCAGCGTCTTGAATTCGGTCTGCAGCTTGGCCTGCTGGTCGGGCGTGGCCGTCTTCCAGGCCTTGCCGACGACGGCGGCCGTCATGCGCTGGAAGTCGACGTGGGGCATCACCTGGGTGTCGACGAGTCCGTGGATGCGCGAGATGTCGCCGGCCTGGATGGCCTTGTCGTTCTTGACCGATTCGATGACGTCACCGGCCACCTGCTTGATCATCGCGTCCGGCGCGGTCTGTGCGAAAGCGGCGGTGGCGCCGAGCGTGGCGGCGGCGAAGATCAGCGAAGAAATCGTGCGTTGAAACATTCTTGTCCTTTCGAGCGGATGTTCGCTCTTCTCCATAACGCGGGTCGCCTTGCCTTGGTTCACATGGGCGACATGCAAAGAAACGTACAGCGCGACAGCAGATCCGGATTGTCGCGCAGTCGCGCGGGCGCTCAGGCGTGCGGGGCCGAAGCGGGCGGGGGCGGCGTCGGCGCCGGGCCGACCTGCGGCACGGGCAGCGTCGGCGCGGAGGCCGGCAACGGCGCCGGCTGAACACCGCCGGGGATCGGCGCGGGGGTGGACGCCGGTTGCGAAGCCGGCGTCGCCGGCTGCGCGACCGCGGCCGCCACGCGCATGCCCGGCGCCGGCGCGGCGCTGGACGACTGCGCACCGGATGCAGCGGGCGCCGCCGGCAGCGCGGGCTTGGTGCCGCTCTGGGCATCGCTCGCGGCGCCGGCCGGCGCGGGCGCCGACTTCGAGTCGTCGGCGTCGTCTTCGTCGGGCAGGTCGGGCGGGTTGCCGTCGTAGACCAGGCTGCGCCGGCGCGTGATGTAGGCGTCGCGCATGAACGTGTAGCGATCGAAGGCCAGTTCGTCGAGCATCTGGCTCGCGCCCAGCAGCCCGGCGCGGGTGTCGATCACGCCGATGGCGTCGATGCCCACTTCCTTCCAGTACTTGGGCGCCACCAGCAGCGACGGCGAGACGTAGGTGTCGGCGGGCAGCGCGAGGGCGTCGCGGATGTCGGACGAGCCGAACAGCGGCAGCACCAGGTACGGGCCGGGCTCGAGGCCCCACTTGCCCAGCGTCTGGCCGAGGTCCTCGGACTTGCGCTCCAGGCCCAGGCTGGTGGCCGGATCGAACAGGCCGCCGATGCCGATCGTGGTGTTGGTCAGCACGCGCAGCGTCATCGTGCCGGCGTCGGCCGGCTTGCCCTGCAGCAACTGGTTGACGGCCGACCACGCGTCCGAGAAGTTGCCGAAGAAGTTGTGGACGCCGGTGCGGATCGGCGACGGGATGACCTTGTTGTACGCGGTCGCGACCGGCTTCAGTGCGTAGGTGTCCAGCGTGTCGTTGAACGAGAAGACCTTGCGGTTGAAGCCCTCGTACGGATCCTTCGGACCGGCGGTGTGGCGATCCTGGTGATCGACACCCGGCGTCGTCGCGCAACCTGCGGCGGCGGCGACGGCGAGCGCGGCGAGGGCTCGCATCAGGACGCGAGCCAGGGCGATGAATGTCATTTCTTGGATCCCGATACCGCCGCGGAAGCGGCTGGAGCAGGGGCAAGCGACGCGCCAGGGGCCGGCGCGGGCGTGCTGCTGGAGCCCGCATCTGCGGCCTTGTTGAAGATCAGCTGGCCGATCAGGTTCTCCAGCACGACGGCGGACTGCGTCTGCTTGATCAGGTCGTTGTTGGCCAGGTTCTTGTCGTCGGAGCCGGGCTCGATGCCCACGTACTGGTCGCCGAGCAGGCCGGCGGTGAGGATCTTGGCCGAGGAATCGACGGGGAACTGCACGCCCTCGTTGATCTTCATGATGACCAGGCCCTGGTACGTGTTCTTGTCCAGGGTGATCGAGGTCACCTGGCCGACCGACACGCCCGCGCTGCGCACCGGTGCGTTCTTCTTCAGCCCTCCGATGTTGTCGAAGCGGGCGCGTACGGTGTAGGTCTTCGCGGCGCTGAAGCTGGCGAGGTTCGCCGCTTTCAGGGCCAGGAATGCCAGGGCGATGATGCCCAGCAAGACGAAAACTCCCACCAGGGTCTCTGTGCTTTTCTTTGCCATGTCAGATCCGATTCAAACCCTTGACGCCGGTCACGACGTCGAAAACATCATCGCCGTCAGGATGAAATCCATCGCCAGCACGGCCAGCGAGGAGAACACCACGGTGCGTGTCGTTGCATAGGCCACGCCCTCGGGCGTCGCCTGCGTTTCATAGCCCTGGTACAGGGCGACTCCGGTGCAGATCACGCCGAACACGAACGACTTGACGATGCCGTTGCCGATGTCCCGGGTGATGTCGACCTTGGATTGCATGATCGACCAGAAGTTGGCCGGATCCACGCCGATCAGCTGGACCGCGATCAGCCACGCGCCGAGGATACCGATTGCCGAATACAGGACGGCGAGGATGGGCATCGACACGATGCCGGCCAGGAAGCGCGGCGCCAGCACGCGGCTGCGCGGGTCGACGGCCATCAGCTCCATCGCCGACAACTGCTCGCCCGCCTTCATCAGGCCGATCTCGGCGGTGAGCGCGGTGCCGGCGCGACCGGCGAACAGCAGCGCGGTGACCACCGGCCCGAGCTCGCGCACCAGCGACAGGTTGACGACCAGTCCCAGCGACTCCGCCGCCCCGAACGGCACCAGCGCGTAGTACATCTGCAGCGCCAGCACGCAGCCGACGGCGAAGCCGGAGGCCAGGATGATGGTCAGCGAGCGGTAGCCGATGGCGTGGATCTGGTCGACGACCAGGCCGAAGCGGCGCAGCGCCGACGGCAGGTAGCGCACCAGGTCGACGGTGAAATAGGCCGCGTGGCCCAGCGCGGTGAACGCGCGGATCGTCGCCTGGCCGAGCGAATTGACGAAGGCGATCATTGCGGCAGCCCCAGCGCTTCGGCGAACGGCGGGGCCGGATAGTGGAACTTGATCGGCCCGTCGGGCTCGCCGCGAATGAACTGGCGCACCTGCGGATCCGTGGACTGGTTGAGTTCCTCGGGCTTGCCGTGCGCCACCACGATGCCGCCGGGCATCATCAGGTAGGCGTAGTCGGCGATCGCGAAGCACTCCTGCACGTCATGCGAGACCATCAGCGACGTCGCGCCCGTGGTGTCGTTCAGGCGGCGGATCAGGTTGGCGGTGACGCCCATCGAGATCGGGTCCAGCCCGGCGAAGGGCTCGTCGTACATGATCACTTCGGGGTCGAGCGCGACCGCGCGCGCGAGCGCGATCCGGCGCGCCATGCCGCCCGACACCTCGGAGATGCGCAACTGCGCGGCGCCGCGCAGCCCCACCGCGTTGAGCTTCATCAGCACGATGTCGCGAATCATCGACTCGCTGAGGTCCATGTGCTCGCGCAGCGGGAAGGCGACGTTCTCGTAGACGCTCAGGTCGGTGAACAGCGCGCCGAACTGGAACAGCATGCCCAGGCGGCGGCGGATGGCGTACAGCTGCTCGCGGTCGCGCGTGTCGACCTCCACGCCGTCGAACAGCACGCGCCCCTTCTGCGGCTTGTAGACGCCGCCGATCAGGCGCAACAGCGTCGTCTTGCCGCAGCCGGAGCCGCCGAGAATGGCCGTGACCTTGCCCCGCGCGAATTGCAGCGACACATCGTTCAGGATCGTACGGCTCGCGTCGTAGCCGAACGTGACATGGTCGATCTGGATGAAGGTATCGGAGTTCAAGCCGGCTTCGGGCCGCCGTGGCGGCACTGAGGTTGGGGGTTCAGGGGCGTCAGCATCGCTGCCCGGACCTTTCTGGATCCTGTCTGGCGGCGGAGCATAAGGGGTTTCCCGCTGCCGCATTGTGTGCGAACTCGGCCACGCACGTTGTTAACCCCCACTGGAAACCCCTAAAAGCCTGCCTAGGCAACGATCTTCGTCGTTTTCCAGCAACGAGGCCGGTCCCCGTCACAATCCGGAAAAGCCCAACGGGCGCCGAGGCGCCTGCTTTTCGCTCCGGGCGCCCCGCCTCAACGCGGCAGCGTGGTGGCGCCCATCAGCGCCAGGTCGATCGCGCGAGCGGCCTGGCGCCCTTCGCGGATCGCCCAGACCACCAAGGATTGCCCGCGGCGCACGTCGCCGGCAGCCCACACCTTGTCGGCGCTGGTCTTGTAGCCGGTCTTCTCGTCGACGCCGGCCTTCGCGTTGCCGCGCGCGTCGGCGTCGACGCCGAACGACTGGAGCAACTGGGCCATGGGGTTGGTGAAACCCATGGCCAGCAACACCAGTTCCGCCGGCCAGACCTTTTCCGTGCCAGCCACTTCCGCGAGCCGGCCGTCCTTGAACTCGATCTGCACGGTCTTCAGGCCGGTCAGCTTGCCCTTCTCGCCCAGGAACTCCTTGGTGGCGATCGCGAACTCGCGAGAGCACCCTTCCTCGTGCGACGACGAGCTGCGAAGCTTGGTGGGCCAGTACGGCCACACCAGCGGCTTGTTCTCCTGCTCGGGCGGCATCGGCATCAGCTCGAACTGCGTCACGCTCTTCGCGCCGTGGCGGTTGCTGGTGCCGACGCAGTCGCTGCCGGTGTCGCCGCCGCCGATCACGATCACGTTCCTGCCGGTGGCCAGCGTCTGGGCCTTGATCTTGTCGCCGGCGTTGACCTTGTTTTGCTGCGGCAGGAACTCCATCGCGTAGTGCACGCCGTCCAGGTCGCGGCCCGGCACCGGCAGGTCGCGCGAGACCTCGGAGCCGGCCGCCAGCAGCACCGCGTCGAACTCGGCCTTCAGCGATTCGGCGCTCACCGCCTCCTTGCCGAAGTTGGTGATCTTCGAGCCCTTGGGCCAGTCGCCGACGACGACGCCGGTGCGAAACGTGACGCCCTCGGCCTCCATCTGCTCGACGCGGCGGTCGATGTGCGACTTCTCCATCTTGAAGTCGGGGATGCCGTAGCGCAGCAGGCCGCCGACGCGGTCGTTCTTCTCGAACACCGTCACGTCGTGGCCGGCGCGCGCGAGCTGCTGGGCGGCGGCGAGCCCGGCCGGGCCGGAGCCGACGACGGCGACCTTGCGGCCGGTGCGCGCCGCGGCCTTCTGCGGCGTGATCCAGCCCTCTTCCCAGGCGCGGTCGGCGATCGCGTGCTCGATGGACTTGATGCCCACCGGGTCGTCGTTGACGTTGAGCACGCAGGCGGCCTCGCACGGCGCCGGGCAGATGCGGCCCGTGAATTCGGGAAAGTTGTTCGTCGAGTGCAGCACCGTCGCGGCATGCTTCCACTGGTTCGCGTAGACCAGGTCGTTGAAGTCCGGAATGATGTTGTTGACCGGGCAGCCGTTGTTGCAGAACGGCGTGCCGCAGTCCATGCAGCGCGCGGCCTGCACCTTGGCGTCGTCCGCCTTCAGGCCGATGACGAATTCCTTGTAGTGCTTCAGGCGCGTCTGCACGGGCGCGTAGCCCTCCTCGAGGCGCTCGTACTCCATGAAGCCGGTGACTTTTCCCACGTTCTCTTCCTGATGCTGGTTCGGTGCGCCGCCCGCTCCCCGCCGGGCGGCGTGCACGTTCTTCTGGCGGTCTTACTTGGCGGGGACGCTTTGCGCCTTGGACGCGTCCTTGCCCGTCCTGGCCTTGGCGATGGTGGCGCCCGCCTCGGACTTCGCGTGGATCTCGCCGAGCGCGCGCTTGTACTCGTTCGGGAACACCTTGACGAAGCGGGCGCGCGAATCGGCCCAGTGGTCGAGGATCTCGCGCGCGCGCAGGCTGCCCGTCCACTTGTGGTGCGCCTCGATCATCTGGCGCAGCAAGGTCTCGTCGGCCTCGCCCTTGTGCCAGATCGAGCGCTCGACGGACTTCGCCTGCTCGTCGGCGGTGAGGATCCTGTCCAGGCTCACCATCGCCGTGTTGCAGCGCTCCGCGAACTTGCCGTCCTCGTCGTAGACGTAGGCCACGCCGCCCGACATGCCGGCCGCGAAGTTGCGGCCCGTCTTGCCGAGCACGACCACCGTGCCGCCCGTCATGTACTCGCAACCGTGGTCGCCGGTGCCTTCGACGACCGCCGACGCGCCCGACAGGCGCACCGCGAAGCGTTCGCCGGCGACGCCGCGGAAGTAGGCCTCGCCGCTGGTCGCGCCGTACAGCGCCGTGTTGCCGGCGATGATGTTCTTGGTGGCGTCGCCGCGGAACTCGATGCTCGGGCGCACCACCACGCGGCCGCCCGACAGGCCCTTGCCCGTGTAGTCGTTGGAGTCGCCGATCAGGTACAGCGTGATGCCTTGCGCGAGGAACGCGCCAAAGCTCTGGCCGCCGGTGCCTTCCATCTGGATGAACAGCGTGTGGTCCGGCAGCCCTTCGGGGCGCTGGCGGATCAGCTCGCCGGACAGCATCGCGCCGACCGAGCGGTTGAGGTTGCGCGCGTCCTCCATGAACTGCACCTTCTCGCCGCGGTCGATGGCCGGGCGCGAGCGCTCGATCAGCTTGCGGTCGAGGGCCTTGTCGAGGCCGTGGTCCTGCACGTCGTTGTGCAGGCGCGAGACGTTGGCCGGCATCGCCGGCTGGTGGAACACGCGCGCGAAGTCGAGGCCGCAGGCCTTCCAGTGCGCGATGCCCTTGCGGGTATCGAGGAACTCGCTGCGGCCGATCAGGTCGTCGAACTTGCGGATGCCCAGCTGCGCCATGATCTGGCGCGCCTCTTCGGCGATGAAGAAGAAGAAGTTGACGACGTGCTCGGGCCGGCCGGCGAACTTCTTGCGCAGCACCGGGTCCTGCGTGGCCACGCCCACAGGGCAGGTGTTGAGGTGGCACTTGCGCATCATGATGCAGCCCTCGACGACCAGCGGCGCGGTCGCGAAGCCGAACTCGTCGGCGCCCAGCAGCGCGCCGATCACGACGTCGCGGCCGGTCTTCATCTGGCCGTCGGCCTGCACGCGCACGCGGCCGCGCAACTGGTTCAGGACGAGCGTCTGCTGCGTCTCGGCCAGGCCCAGCTCCCAGGGCGTGCCGGCATGCTTGATCGACGACCACGGCGAGGCGCCGGTGCCGCCGTCATGGCCGGCGATGACCAGGTGGTCGGCCTTGCACTTGGTGACGCCGGCGGCGATCGTGCCCACGCCCACTTCAGAGACGAGCTTGACGCTGATGTCGGCGCGCGGGTTGGCGTTCTTCAGGTCGTGGATCAGCTGCGCCAGGTCCTCGATGGAGTAGATGTCGTGGTGCGGCGGCGGCGAGATCAGGCCGACGCCCGGCACCGAATAGCGCAGCTTGCCGATGTAGTCGGACACCTTGCCGCCCGGCAGCTGGCCGCCCTCGCCCGGCTTGGCGCCCTGGGCCATCTTGATCTGGATCTGGTCGGCCGACACGAGGTACTCCGTCGTGACGCCGAAGCGGCCCGAGGCGACCTGCTTGATCTTCGAGCGCAGGCTGTCGCCGGCGTTGAGCTCGAAGTCGGCCACCATCACGCCGTCGCCCAGCACCTCGGACACCTTGGTGCCCTGCTTGATCGGGATGCCCTTGAGCTCGTTGCGATAGCGCGCCGGATCCTCGCCGCCTTCGCCGGTGTTGCTCTTGCCGCCGATGCGGTTCATCGCGATCGCCAGCGTGGAGTGCGCCTCGGTGGAGATGGAGCCGAGCGACATCGCGCCGGTGGCGAAGCGCTTGACGATCTCGGCCGCCGGTTCCACCTCCTCCAGCGGGATGGCCTTGCTCGGATCGATCTTGAACTCGAACAGGCCGCGCAACGTCATGTGGCGCTTGCTCTGGTCGTTGATGATCTGCGCGTATTCCTTGTAGGTGTCGAACTTGTTCGAGCGCGTGCTGTGCTGCAGCTTGGCGATCGCGTCCGGCGTCCACATGTGTTCTTCACCGCGCGCACGCCAGGCGTACTCGCCGCCGGCGTCCAGCATCTCGGCCAGCACGGGGTCGTCGCCGAAGGCGGCGCGGTGCATGCGCAGCGCCTCTTCCGCGATCTCGAACACGCCCATGCCGCCGACCTGCGACGCGGTGCCGCGGAAGTACTTGCCCACCACGCCCGAGTCGAGGCCGATGGCCTCGAACAGCTGCGCGCCGCAGTACGACATGTACGTGCTGACGCCCATCTTGGACATGATCTTGGACAGGCCCTTGCCCACCGCCTTGACGTAGTTGTAGACGGCCTTGTCGGCCGACAGCTCGCCCGGCAACTCCGAGTGCAGCTGGCCCAGCGTCTCCAGCGCGAGGTACGGGTGCACGGCCTCGGCGCCGTAGCCGGCCAGCACGGCGAAGTGGTGCACCTCGCGCGCCGAACCCGTCTCCACGACGAGGCCGGCCGTGGTGCGCAGGCCCTCGCGCACGAGGTGCTGGTGGATGGCCGACAACGCCAGCAGCGCGGGGATGGCCACCGAATCCTTGCCGATGCGGCGGTCGGTGATGATCAGGATGTTGTGGCCGCCGCGGATCGCGTCCACCGCTTCGGCGCACAGCGAGGCCAGCTTGGCCTCGACGCCTTCGCGGCCCCACGCGATCGGATAGACGATGTCGATCTCGTGCGGCTTGAACTTGCCGAACGTGTGCTTCTCGATCGCGCGCAGGCGCGCCATGTCGTCGAAGTCGAGCACCGGCTGCGAGACCTCGAGGCGCATCTGCGGATTGACCGCGTTGATGTCGAGCAGGTTGGGCTTCGGGCCGATGAACGAGTTCAGCGACATCACGATCGCCTCGCGGATCGGGTCGATCGGCGGGTTCGTGACCTGGGCGAACAGCTGCTTGAAGTAGTTGTACAGCGGCTTGTTCTTGTCGCTGAGCACGGCCAGGGGCGAGTCGTTGCCCATCGAGCCGGTGCCCTCCTCGCCCAGCGTCGCCATCGGGCTCAGGAGGAACTTGAGGTCTTCCTGGGTGTAGCCGAAGGCCTGCTGGCGATCGAGCAGCGTGCCCGCATCCTCCTCCGCGGCGGGCGGCGCGAGGACCGGGATCTCGTCGAGCTTGACGCGGACGTTGTCGATCCACTGGCGATACGGCTTGGCGGACGCGAACTGGTTCTTCAGCTCGTCGTCGTCGACGATGCGGCCCTGCTCGAAATCGATCAGGAACATCTTGCCCGGCTGCAGGCGCCATTTGCGGATGATCTTGTTCTGCGGGATGTCGAGCACGCCCGACTCCGAGGCCAGCACGACCAGGTCGTCGTCGGTGACGATGTAGCGCGCCGGGCGCAGGCCGTTGCGATCGAGCGTGGCGCCGATCTGCTTGCCGTCGGTGAACACCATCGCGGCCGGGCCGTCCCAGGGCTCCATCATCGCGGCGTGGTACTCGTAGAAGGCGCGGCGGCGCACTTCCATCACGCTGTGCTGCTCCCACGCCTCGGGAATCATCATCATCGCGGCGTGCGCGAGCGGGTAGCCCGCCATCGTCAGCAGTTCGAGCGTGTTGTCGAAGGTGGCGGTGTCGGACTGGCCCTCGAAGCTGATCGGATAGAGCTTCTTCAGGTCGTCGGCCAGCACCGGCGACTTCATCACGCCCTCGCGGGCACGCATCCAGTTGAAGTTGCCCTTGACGGTGTTGATCTCGCCGTTGTGCGCCACCATCCGGTACGGGTGGGCCAGCGGCCATTCCGGGAACGTGTTGGTGGAGAAGCGCTGGTGCACCAGCGCCAGCGCGGAGACGGCGCGCGCGTCGGTCAGGTCCTTGTAGTACTTGCCGACCTGGTCGGCGAGCAGCAGGCCCTTGTAGATGATGGTGCGACAGCTCATGCTGGGCACGTAGTACTCGCGGCTGTGCGTCAGCTTGAGCGCCTGGATGGCGGCGGACGCGGTCTTGCGGATCACGTACAGCTTGCGTTCCAGGGCGTCCGGGACGATCACGTCGGCGCCGCGGCCGATGAAGATCTGGCGCAGCACCGGCTCCTTCGCCCGCACCGTGGGCGACATCGGCATCTCGCGGTCGACCGGCACGTCGCGCCAGCCCAGCAGCACCTGGCCTTCGGCCTTCACCGCGCGCTCGAGTTCCTGCTCGCAGGCGAGGCGCGACGCGTGTTCCTTGGGCAGGAAGATCTGGCCGACGCCGTACTCGCCCGGCGGCGGCAGCTCGACGCCCGCGGCGGCCATCTCGGCGCGGAAGTACTCGTCGGGAATCTGGATCAGGATGCCGGCGCCGTCGCCCATCAGCTTGTCGGCGCCGACGGCGCCGCGATGGTCGAGGTTCTCGAGGATCTTGAGGCCCTGCTCGATGATCGAGTGCGCGCGGACGCCCTTGATGTGCGCCACGAACCCGACGCCGCAGGCGTCGTGCTCGCCGGCGGGGTCGTACAACCCGCCCGCGGCCGCGGCGGCGATGTCGGTCATCGAGGTGGGTTGCCCTTGGGCTGCCTTGCTCATGGCGGATCCTTCTTCAGCGCTGGGAAAACCCGAAGACTAAACCAGCCCGTCGAGAGGGGCAAACCCATTTATTTGGGGTCAGTGTCAGTTAAATAGATTGCATTGTGATGGTGCGTATTTTATTGGGGTCATAGTTAATTTCGAGGGTAAATCGCCGCAATGCTGCACCTGCATGGTGCCTTTTGCGGGCGAAGCGGCTTTCGACCGCATATTGATCGTGGCGAGAATCCATCGCGCGGCCTTCTTCCGGCGCTGCACAGCGATTCGCTCGGGTATTGCATCGGAGCCGGGAATGGCCGGCCGGCACCGCCTGCTCGGCGCCCGGTGCGGCGCCGCGGCTCAGGTCGCCGGCGTTTCCACGCGGCGCGGGCGGCCGCGCGGTCGCGGCACGATCGCGCGACCCAGCTGGTTGGCGAGCCGGCGCTGGCCTTCGACGCCGGCGATCGGCCAGCCGCGGCGCGTGGCCTGCGAGATGGCCTGCGCCTCGCGAAGGCTCACGCCTTCGTCGAGAAAGCTGCGGAACGCCCCTTCGCGCTCGAACGGCGTGTTGCCGAGGGCCCAGTAGCGCGCGTGGTCTACGATCAACGGATCGCGGCGCCGCCCCAGGTGGTGGGCGCAGCTGGACCACGCGTACTCCGACGCGTCGGCCACCAGGCCGCTGCGCTGCGGATGGCTGTCGATGTAGCGCATGCAGGTCAGAAGCGAGTCGTCGGGATCGACCAGCGCCGCCCGGAAGCGGCCCTCCCAGAGGGTTCCGGAACGGGCGTGGCGCCGATTGAAGGCCGCGACGTAGCGCCGGCCCAGCGACTGCATCATCGTGCTCAGGCCGTCGGCGCTGTCACGCGGCGTCGCCAGCAGATGGACGTGGTTGGACAGCAGCACGTACGCATGGATGTCGACGCGCGCGACCAGGCTGGCCTCGCGCAGGTGCGTGCACCACGCCTGCCGGTCGTCGTCGTCGACGAAGATCGGCTGACGGTTGTTCCCGATCTGCATCAGGTGATGCGGCAGTCCGGGCAACGACATTCGGGTCAGGCGGGCCATGCACGCAGTTTAGCTGGCCCCTATTGTTCGCATCCCCTGGCGAACCCGGAGAGCGGGCTCGCTCAGGCCGGTGCCCGGCCCAGGGACGACCAGGAGTTGCCGAACAAGGCCTGGCCGGTCAGCCGCTGGTGTTCCTTCAACGCGAAGCGGTCGGTCATGCCGGCGATGTAGTCGGCCACCGCGCGCGGCCGATCGACGGCCTGCTGGAACTCCTCGCTCATCTCCGCCGGGCGATCGAGATAGATCGCGAACAGGGCGCGCACGACGTCGCGCGCGCCGTCGGTGGTCGCCGTCACGGCCGGGTGGCGATAGAGGTTGGCGAACAGGAAGCGCTTGAGCTCGGTGCTCTCCTGGCGCATCGCCTGGCTGAAGCGCATCAGCAGCGGCAGCTCGCGCACGGCCTGCGGGCTGGCAGGCGCCGCCGCGTCGATCGCGGCCTGGCTGGTCGCGATCAGGTCGTAGATCATCTGCGACAGCATGCGGCGCAGCGTCTCGTGCACGAGCCGGCGCACGGGCAGCGTGCGCAGGCGCGGATGTGCCTCCAGCGCTTCGTCGCGCAGGCGCGCATACAGCGGCACGGCGTCGAGCTGCGCAGGATCGAGCAGCCCGGAACGGATGCCGTCGTCGACGTCGTGGCAGTTGTAGGCGATCTCGTCGGCCAGGTTCGTCAGCTGCGCCTCCAGGCCGGGCTGCAGGCCCGCCACGAAGCGATGTCCCACGCCGCCCGGCTCGATCGCCTCGAGCGCGTGCGCCTGCGCGAGCGTGACGCGCTTGAGGATGCCCTCGCGCGTCTCCAGCGTCAGGTTCAGGCCGTCGAAGTCGGGGTAGCGAAGCTCGAGCTCGTCGACCACGCGCAGGCTCTGCAGGTTGTGCTCGAAGCCGCCGTGCTCGCGCATGCAGTCGTCCAGCGCGTCCTGTCCGGCGTGGCCGAACGGCGTGTGGCCCAGGTCGTGCGCCAGGGCGATGGCCTCGACGAGATCCTCGTCCAGGCCCATCGTGCGAGCCACCGACCGCCCCAGCTGGGCCACCTCGAGCGAGTGCGTGAGCCGCGTGCGGAACAGGTCGCCTTCGTGGTTCAGGAAGACCTGGGTCTTGTAGACGAGGCGGCGGAACGCCGTGCTGTGGACGATGCGGTCGCGATCGCGCTGGAACTCGGTGCGCGTCGGGGCCGCGGGTTCGGGTCGGCGACGGCCGCGCGATCGCGCGGGGTCGCTGGCATAGGGCGGGCGTTCGACGAGCGGGCTGGCGATCACGTCGAACCGCTTCGCTCGCTCAGGCAGAGGCGGTCAGCGCGGCGATGACGCCCACCACGGCGTCCTCCGGAGCGGCCCGCACGGTGGCATGGCTCTCGCCGTCCAGCAGCACGAAGCGGATGTCACCGCCTTGCGCCTTCTTGTCCACGCGCATCAGCTCGAGGTAACGCGCCGGCGGCAGGCTGGCCGGGCCGCGCACGGGCAGCCCGGCGCGCGCGATCAGCGCCTCGATGCGGCGCGCGAACGCCATGCTGACCAGGCCCAGGCGCGCCGACAACTCGGCCGCCATCACCATGCCGCAGCCCACGCCCTCCCCGTGCAGCCACGCGCCGTAGCCCATGCCGGCTTCGATCGCATGGCCGAACGTGTGGCCGAAGTTGAGGATGGCGCGCAGGCCGGCTTCCTTCTCGTCGGCGCCGACCACGTGGGCCTTGATCTCGCAGCAGCGCCGCACCGCGTGCGTGAGCGCGGCGCGATCGCGCGCGCGCAGGTCGTCGATGTGGTGCTCGAGCCAGCCGAGGAAGTCGACGTCGATGCTGGCGCCGTACTTGATCACCTCGGCCAGGCCGGCGGACATCTCGCGATCGGGCAGCGTGTCCAGCACGGCCAGGTCGCACACGACCTGCCGCGGCTGGTAGAACGCGCCGACCATGTTCTTGCCCAACGGATGGTTGACCGCCGTCTTGCCGCCCACCGACGAATCGACCTGGGCCAGCAAGGTGGTCGGCACCTGCACGAACGGCACGCCGCGCATGTAGCAGGCCGCAGCGAATCCGGTCATGTCGCCGACGACGCCACCCCCGAGCGCGAACAGCACCGTGCGGCGATCGGCCTCCTGGCCCAGCAGTTCGTCGAAGATCAGGTTCAGGTGGGTCAGGTCCTTGTAGACCTCGCCGTCGGGCAACGCCAAAGTGCGCACGCGCGCGAAATGCGGGGTGAGCGCCGCCACGAGCGTCGCGGTGTAGAGCCGGTCGACCGTGACGTTGGTGACGACCAGCGCGGTCGCCTTGCGATTGGCCTGGGGCGCCCACGTGGCCGGATCGGACAACAGCCCGCCGCCGATCAGGATGGGATAGCTGCGCTCGCCCAGGTCGATCTGGACGCGGGTCGGAGCGGTGCGAAGGAGGTCGGGAGAGGTCAGCATCGACCCCTATTTTGCGTCCTGCCGCGAACCTGCGCTCATGTCGAGTTGCATCGAGATCAGGTTGACCAGCATCGCCGCCGATTTGTGCGCCGTGTCGACGATGATGTCGGCCACCTCGCGATAGATCGGATCGCGCACGGCGTAGAGGTCGCGCAGGCGCTGGCGCGGGTCGGCGACCTGCAGCAGCGGACGCTGCGTGTCGCGACTGAGCCGGCGCGCGAGATCGTCGGCATGCGTGTGCAGGTAGACGACGGTGGCATGCGCCTTCATCGCCTCGCGGTTGGCTGGACGCAGCACGCTGCCGCCGCCGGTGGCGATGACGCGCACCTGCGCAACGGCCAGGGTCTCGCCGATGACGCGTTGTTCGACGTCGCGAAAGGCGGGCTCGCCTTCGCGATCGAAGAATTCGCGGATGGAACAGCCGAGGAAGCGTTCGATCTCGTGATCGGAATCCAGAAACGGCAACTGGCGCAAGCGCGCCAGTTGTCGCCCGATCGTGGATTTTCCACAACCAGGCATCCCGATCAGGGTGATGCTGACCGCGCCCCGGCCGACCGTCCCCACGGTGGGGTTGGGGTCAGGCACGGAGTTGTCAGTTCAATGTGCGGCCGAGCGATCCGTGATGATGCGCGGCGTGATGAAGATCAGAAGTTCGGTGCGCGTCTGCAAGTGCGACGTGCTCTTGAACAGGTTGCCCAGGAACGGGATGTCGCCCAGGAACGGGATCTTGTCAGTCACGTTCTGCTCGTTCTGCTGGAACAGGCCGCCCAGAACCACGGTGCCGCCGTTCTCAACCAGTGCCGTGGTCTTCACGTGCTTGGTATCGATGGCGAAGCCGGCGCTCGTGCTGCGACCCACGCTGTCCTTGTTGACGTCCACGTCCAGGATCACGTTGCCTTCCGGCGTGATCTGCGGCGTGACCTGCAGGCGGATCTGGGCCTTCTGGAAGGTGACGGAGGTCGCGCCGCTGGAGGTGGCTTGCTGGTACGGCAGTTCTTCGCCGGCTTCGACGACGGCTTGCACCTGGTCGGCCGTGATGACGCGCGGGCTGGAGATGATGCGGCCCGAACCGTCTTCCTCGAGCGCCGACAGTTCCAGGTTCAGGAAGCGGCTGGCGCTGGCGCTGAACAGCGACAGGGCGAACGTCGCGGCGGTCGCCGTGCTGCTGACCACGCCGGCTTGCGCCGGGAAGTTCACGAACTGCGTGTCGGTGTACGGCGCCGTGCCGCTGATCTGGCCCGTCTGGTAGCCGACGGCTTCGTAGTTGCCGCCGATGCTGGCGCGACCGTTGCCGCCGATGCCCAGCGGCTTGAACGTGTCGGCGCCGAGCTTGACACCCAGCGCACGGCCGAAGTTGTCGCTGGCCTCGACGATGCGCGCCTCGATCATCACTTGACGGGACGCGATGTCGATGCGGGCGATCATCGCCTGCACTTCTTCCAGCTTGGAGGGAATGTCGTTGACGAACAGCTGGTTGGTGCGTGGCTCCGACAAGACCGAACCGCGCGCCGACAGCAGTCGACTGGTCGTGCCGCCACCACCTGCGGTGCTGTTGCCCAGCAAGGCCTTGGCGACGTCGTCGGACTTGGTGTAGTTGAGCTGGAACGCCTGCGGACGCACAGGCTCCAGGTCGGCGAGCTTGCGCTTCGCCTCGAGATCGACCTGCTCCTTGGCGGCCAGTTCGTCCTTCGGCGCGATCAGCAGCACGTTGCCCGAGCGACGCTTGTCGAGGCCCTTGCTCTGCAGGATGATGTCGAGCGCCTGGTCCCAGGGTACGTCCTTCAATCGCAGCGTGACCGTACCGGAGACCGTGTCGCTGGTCACCACGTTGAAGTCGCTGAAGTCGGCGATGATCTGCAGCAGCGAGCGGATCTCGATGCTCTGGAAGTTCAGCGACAGGCGTTGGCCGGTGTAGCCCGGGCCGGCGACCAGCTTGTTCGGATCGTTGCGCGCCGGGCGCACTTCGAGGACGAACTGGTTGTCGGTCTGGTAGGCGCTGTGCTCCCACGTGCCGTTCGCGGTGACGACCATGTGCACGTGATCGCCCGCCTGGGTGGTGGTGATCGTCTGCACCGGCGTGCCGAAGTCGGCGACGTCGAGGCGGCGACGCAGCTTGGCCGGGACCGTCGAGCGGAGGAAGTCGATGACCAGGTCCTTGCCCTGCTGCTTCAGGTCGACGCCGACCTGGGTGCTCGCGAGGTTGACGACGACACGGCCGGCACCGTCGCTGCCGCGGCGGAAGTCGATGTCGCGCAGGTCCAGGACGTCGGAGTTCTGGCTGGTGGCGAAGTGCGAATCAGCTGCGGCGCCGGGCGCCGTCGCCGTCGGTGCAGTGGCTGCGCCGGTATCGAGCGAGATCAGCAACACCTTGCCCTGGACCTCCGCGTGATAGCTCGAAGGCACCTTCAGATTGAGCACGAGTCGCGTGCGGTCGCCGGAGCTGGCGACGCTTACCGAGCGCACGTTGCCCTGGTTGACCTCGATGTTCGACTTGCCCGACGCGTTGGTCACGCCCGGCAGATCGATCGCCACGCGCGGCGGCGCCTGCACGGCGAACCCGGCTGGCACTGCTGTCAGCGGCTCGCTCAGCTCGACGCGGACGACGTCCGTGCCACCTTGCTGCAACCCCGTGACCGAAGTGATCCTGGGCTCGGCCCACGACGCCATCGGAAACGCCAAACCCAACGCCAGAACGAGCGCTGCTCCCGCGGTCCAACTCCGCATATACCGATTCTCCTGACTGCTGTTCATCGCGCCTTCTCCTGAAGCTGGAGGGTGCTGGCGCGCTCTATCCATTCACCCGTGGGGTCTTGCACGGTTTCCCGCAAGGTAATCTGTGAGTCCGTGATGGCGGTGATCTGGCCGTAGTTCTGGCCGATCCAGTCGCCCACCTTCACGTCGTGCAGGCGGCTCTCGACCATGATGAGCGCATGCGTCTTGCCGCCCTGCTGGAGCGAGCCGACCATCGTCATGCTGTCGAGCGGATACGACTCGAGCTCCTGCGCGGCGTGGGCCTTGGCGGCCACCAGCACCGCGCTGCCCTTGCCCGTGTTCGGGCCGCCCACCGGAACGAGCTTCTGGGTGCCGAACGGCTCGACGCCGGTCACGCCCAGGTAGGGCTGCGGATCGAACTTCTTGGGCGGAAAGATCGGCTCGACGTTCGGCTTGATTTCCTTGTGCTGCTGTTCCATCCACTGGATCAGCTCGTCGTTGTCCGGCGAGCATGCGCCGAGTGCGGACAACATCAGCGCGGCCGTCGTGATGCAGAGAAGACGGTTCATTTCTTGTCCTTGCCGGCGCCGCCCGTGCGAGCCTGGATGACCTCGGTCTTGTCCAGGTAGCGATAGGTTCTTGCCACCGCTTCCATCGACAGGCCGCCCGCAGCCGACTTCGGATCGCCGACGATCGTCAGGTTGTGCAGCGTCACGATGCGCGACAACGCCGCGATGTCCGCCGCGAACGCGCCGATGTCATGGAAGCGACCGGTCACGCGGATCGAGATCGGCAGCTCCGCGTAGTACTCCTTGGTCTCCGTCTGGCCCGGGATGAACTGCTCGATCACCAGACCGCGACCGATGCCGGCCTGGTTGATGTCGGTGAGCAGCGCATCCATCTCGGCCTTGCCGGGCAGCTGCTTCTCGAGCTGCGTGACGTAGGTCTGGACTTCTTCCTTCTGCTTCTTGAGCGCGTCGAGGTTGATGGCCTGGGCCAGCTTCGCACGGTATTCGCTCTTGAGCGTCGGTTCCTTGTCGCGTGCCGCCTGCAGGTCATCCGCCTGCGCGCTCAGCCAGACGAACCAGCCCGCCACGACCACGATGATCGCGACGAGCACCCAGACGCTGAGTCGCGGCAGCAGCGGCCATTGGCCGGGCTGGTTGGGATTCAGATCGCGGAACTGTCCGAGTCCGCCGCGAAGGGCGGCGAGGAAGTCCGTGCCTCGGTCTTTTGCCTGAGTTGCCATGCTTACCTCGTCGCCGTCGAAGCGGCCGAAGCCGGTGCCGCGGCGGCTGCGCCGGAGGCCGCGGCTCCCGGTGCGGGCGGACGCTTGAGCGTCACGTTCGTCGTGAATGCGAACATCCGACGCTGGTCACGGCTGCCCGCGATCTGCATCGTCTGCGCCCGGATCTCGACCAGTTGCGGCTTCTCGAGCCACGGCGAGTTGCTGGACGTGTTGCGCAGGAATTCGGAGATGCGCTCGTTGGTCTGCGCCACGCCGGTGATCCCGACCTGCTGGCCGGCCTGCCGGATGCTGGTCAGGTAGACGCCTTCGGGCACCTGCTTGACGAGTTCGTTGAGCAGGTACACCGGCATGTTGCGATCGGCCTGGAGATCTTCCACCGCCTTCTGGCGCGCCTTCAGGGCGCCGATCTCGGCCTTCAAGGTGGCGACGTCGGCGATCTGCGCGTCGAGGCGCTTGATCTCGCTCGTCAGGAACTGGTTGTGCTCTTCCTGCGCGCTGATCTGCGTGTTGACGAAGGTGTACCAGAGCAAGACGACGCCGGCGCCCACGAACGCCGCCATGCCGATGCCCGCGAAGAAGGCTTGTTTGCGTTGCTGGCGCCGCGCTTCGCGGTGCGGCAACAGGTTGATCAGAATCACTGCACGAACCTCCGCATCGCCAGCCCGCAAGCAGTCAAGTACGAGGGCGCTTCGCGCCGCAACTTGCCTTCGCGCACGGCGCTCCCCAACTTCATGTTCTCGAACGGATTGACGACGCGGCAGGCGAAGCCGGTCACTTCCTTGACGCGCTCGCGCAGGCCCGACAGCGACGCCGTGCCGCCGGCCAGCATCACGTAGTCGACCTTGTGGTGCGGCGTGCTCGTGAAGAAGTACTGCAGCGCCCGGCCGATCTCGTGGGCCAGGCTGTCGACGAAGGGCATCAGCAGCGTGGATTCGAAGTCTTCCGGCAGGTCGCCCGCCAGCTTCTTCTGTTCGGCTTCCTCGAACGAAAAGCCGTACTGGCGCGAGATGAGCTGCGTCAGCTGGGCGCCGCCGAAGGTCTGGTCGCGGTCGTAGAGCATCTCGTCGCCGCGCAGCACCTTCAGGCTGGCGGTGTCGGCGCCGATCTCGAACAACGCGATCAGCATGTCCTTGCCCTGCTCGGGCAGGCTGGAGATCACGCGGCCCATCGCGAGGCGCGACGCGTGCGATTCGATGTCGAGCACGACAGGCTTCAGGCCGGCCGCTTCGGCCAGGCCCTGGCGATCCTGCACGCGATCCTTGCGCGACGCGGCGATCAGCACATCCACGTCGCCGATCGAGCTCTGGCTCGGCCCGATGACGCAGAAATCGAGGCTCACCTCGTCCAGAGAGAACGGGATGTACTGATGAGCTTCGGATTCGACCTGAATCTCCATCTCGGTCTCGCGGAGACCGGCGGGCAGTACGATCCGCTTGGTGATCACCGCCGACTGCGGCATGGCTATGACCACGTCGCGCGTCTTGGCGCCGCTCTTGGCGACCAGGCGCCGCACCGCATCGGCGACTTCATCGAATTTCTCGATCTGGCCGTCCGCGATCCAGCCCTTCTCGAACGGTTCGCTCGCGAAACGCTCGAGTACCAGGTCCCCGGAAGGGGTTTGGCCCAGCTCCACCAGCTTGGCGCTGGACGAGCTGACATCCAGCCCGATCATGGGTGGATGCGTTCGGCCGAAAATGCGATCGAGAAATGACACGAGGACATGCTCCGACAGCGCTCGAATGAGAGCGCCGGGTTGATATTTTGCGGCAATCCTATCAGCAAGAACGACAGGAAAACAAAGTTAGTGTGCGGGAATGCCCGTATTTTCACGGCATTTGACCGGCTCAAAGGATGTACGAAACTGCGCGGACGATCGCATATCCGCAGTTTGGTGGACTTCGACCCCACCGCCATCAGCTTAAGCGAGACTTGTCGGTTTCTATAATCGGCGCTTACATCCCCGGCCATCATTCATGAGCGATCCAGACCGCACGCCCGCGAAACTTCCGCCCCCGACGCCCCGTGGCGCCCCCTCGGCGCACTGGGCTGCGCGGGCCTCCCGAACACTGCTTCGCGTCGTTTTGACAATTGCCGGCGGCATGTTGGCGCTGTTACTCGGTGTTGCAATCTGCGCGGCCATCGGACTCGCCGTGGCGTATCCCAACATGCCCGAGCTGAGCGCATTGACGGATTACCACCCGAAATTACCGTTACGGGTTTTTTCTTCTGATGGGGCCTTGCTTGGGGAATATGGTGAGGAAAGGAGACAGTTCGTCCCGATCGCCCAGATCCCGAAGGTGATGCGCGACGCCGTACTGGCGATCGAGGACGCGCGTTTCTATCACCACGGCGGCGTCGACTACCTCGGCGTGATCCGCGCCGGCATGGCCAATGTCGGGGAAGCGCGCAGCCAGGGCGCCTCCACCATCACGATGCAGGTGGCCCGCAACTTCTATCTGTCGACCGAAAAGACGTTTACCCGCAAGCTCTACGAGATTCTGCTGGCGCTCAAGATCGAGGCGCAATTGAGCAAGGACCAGATTCTGGAGCTGTACATGAACCAGATTTATCTGGGTCAGCGCGCGTATGGCTTCGCGTCGGCCAGCGAAATCTATTTCGGCAAACCCCTGAAGGACATCACCATCGGCGAGGCCGCGATGCTGGCCGGACTGCCGAAGGCGCCTTCCAGCTACAACCCGATCGCGAACCCGCGGCGCGCGACGCAGCGCCAGCAGTACATCATCGATCGAATGTTCGAAAACGGATTCATCACCGAAGACGAGCGCAAGGCTGCGCACACCCAGGTGTTGACATACCGGGCGCCGACCGAGTCGCCGATCCACGCGGAATACGTGGCCGAAATGGCCCGCCAGCTCGTCTTCGCGCAATACGGCGACGAGGCGTATACGCGCGGACTGAATGTGACGCTGACGGTCAATTCCACTGACCAGTTGTCGGCGTACCACGCACTCAGGCGCGGGATCATGGACTTCGAGCGTCGCCAGCAATTCAGGGGCCCGGAGGGCTACGTCGATCTCCCGGCCGATCCGAAGGCCATCGACGCGCGCGTCGCCGAGGCACTCGCCGACCACCCCGACAACGACGACCTGAAGGCCGCCGTCGTGCTGGAGGCCTCGCCCAAGAAGGTGTTGATCGCGCTGCAGTCGGGCGACACGGTGACGGTGACCGGCGACGGGCTGAAGCCCGTGACGTCGGGCCTGTCGCCCAAGGCCGATCCGAAGGTGCAGATCCGCGCGGGCGCGATCGTGCGCGCGATGAAGACGGACAAGGGCGACTGGACGCTCACGCAGCAGCCCGAGGTCGAAGGGGCGTTCGTCGCCACGGAGCCCGCCACGGGCGAGATCCGCGCGCTGGTGGGCGGGTTCGACTACGGCAAGAACAAGTTCAACCACGTGACGCAAGCCTGGCGCCAGCCCGGCTCCAGCTTCAAGCCCTTCATCTATTCGAGCGCGATCGAGAAGGGCTTCAACGGCGCGACGGTGGTCAACGACGGCCCGTTGTTCTTCGACGCCGGAACCACCGGCAGCCAGCCGTGGGAGCCGAAGAACTACGACGGCAAGTTCGAAGGCCCCATGAAGCTTCGCGACGCACTGGCGAAGTCCAAGAACATGGTGTCGATCCGCATCCTGCAGTCGGTCGGTCCGGCCTACGCGCAGCAATGGATCTCGCGCTTCGGCTTCGACCCCGAAAAGCATCCGCCCTACCTGACGATGGCGCTCGGCTCGGGGTCGGTCACGCCGATGCAGATGTCCACCGCCTACGGCGTGTTCGCCACCGGCGGCTACCGCGTCAACCCGGTGCTGATCACCAAGGTGACCGATTCGCGCGGCAAGGTGCTGCACGAGGAGTCCCCCAAGCCGTTCAACGACTCGATGCGCGCGATCGAGCCGCGCAACGCCTTCATGATCGAGTCGCTGCTCAACACCGTCACGCTGCGCGGCACCGCGGCGCGCGCGCAGCAGGTGCTCAAGCGACCCGACGTCTACGGCAAGACGGGCACAACCAACGATTCGCTCGACGCGTGGTTCTGCGGCTTCCAGCCGTCGCTCGCCGCCGTCGTCTGGATCGGCTACGACAACCCACGCAAGCTCGGCGACCGCGAGACCGGCGGCGGCCTCGCGTTGCCGGTGTGGATCGAGTTCATGCAGACCGCGCTCAAGGACGTGCCCCAGGAGCCCTTGACGCCGCCCGAGGGCGTGATGAACGTCAACGGCGAGTGGTACTACGACGAGTTCGGCCCCGCGCAGGGCGTCACCGGGCTGGGCCTGGACGACAAGGCGCCGCAGCAGACCACCGACGACGAGAAGAAGAGCATCCTGGACCTCTTCAAGACCGGCAACTGAGTCGCCGGTCAGCCGGCTGCGGCCCGCTCCTGCAGCATGCCCGCCAGTTCGTGCGCGAACCGGTGGGCGTCGCCGGGCCAGCGCGCCGACAGGTAGCGCCCGTCTCGCACGGTGAAGCCGACGCGGCGCATCCGGTCGGAGTCGCGCAGCAGCGCCGGCGTTCCCACGAGGAAGTCAAGCGGCGAACGTAACGCCGCGCAAACCTCGTCCTGCACCGTCTGTGGGTAGGTGCGGTAGTAGTCGCCGAGGCGACGGCGCGTGAGCCGCCACGCGAGCATCTCGAGCTGGCGCGTAAGGCCCGTGGTGCGGCGTCCGTACAACACGCTGCGGCCCGTGTCGTCCCCGCGCGTCACGCGCGAGCGCGCGGCCAGCACGGTGCCGTGGCAGATCGCCCCGACCGGCAGGTCGCGCTCGAAGAAGGCGGCCACGGCCGATTGCAGCAGCGGCGACTCCAGATACTCGCGCATGCCCGGTGCGTGTCCGCCCGGCAACAGCAGGGCGTCGAAGTGGCCGGCGGCCAGGCCGCCGTCGATGTCGGACCACGCGATCGGCGCACGGTATTCGGGCGACTGCGCCATGCGGTCGTGGTCGGCCACCGCGTTGCCCTGCGCGCGCAGCATCGGCGCCAGCAGGCCCAGGTCCGTGCCCCGGAGCATGCGCGGGTCGGCCTGCGCCGGCGCGGCGTCGGGCGTCGCGAACACGAACGCGTGGCCGGCTTCGGTCAGCACGCGCCAAGGCACGCCGGCCTCGGTCGGATCGAAATCGCGGCGCGGAAGCGGAACGAGGACGATCGCCACGCGCTCAGGCGGCCGGGAACCGCAGCGGCTGGCCGCCCTGGCGACTCGCCTCCTCGGACAGCCGCGCGAAGAACTCGACGCCGTCGCGGGTGTCGCGCCAGGCCTGGTCGACGAGCTTGAAGTGGAAGCCACCGTTGCGCGCGGCCAGCCAGATCTCGTGCAGCGGCGGCTGCTTGTTGACCACGATCTTGCTGCCGCCCGGGAACTCGAGTTCGACCAGGCCGCCCGCACGGCTCGTGTCGATGTCGATGACGCCCTGCTGCAGCCATTCGTCGCACTGGCGCTCGATGGCCCCCAGCAGGCGCTCGGCCGCGGCCTGGTACTCGGTGTCCTGCAACGTCTGGGTCGACATGGTCGATAGAATCCGTGGGATGAATGAAAGCCAGGGAACCAGTTTAGCGGTGCGCCGCCCCCCTGCGCGCGGCGCAGTCTTGGCGCCGTGCGCGCTGTCGCTCGCGCTGGCGCTCGCCGCCTGCGGCCAGAAGGGCCCGCTGTTCCTGCCGGCCCAGGCCGGCGTGGCCGCCAAGCCGGTGACCGCGCTGCCGAGCGCGCCCGAGGACGGCCGCCCGGCGGCGCCGATGCCGCCGCTCGAAGGCGCGAGCTCGCCCGGGCTTCCCGCGGCAGCGAAGTGACGGCTAGAGCCTGTTCACACTAAAAGCGGGCACGCTTTCAGTGTGAACAGGCCCTAGATCCGCCCTTCCTCGATGGCGTGGCACGCCACCTGCACCGCCCCTGACGCCGTCAACGCGGGCCGCTCCACGCGGCAGCGCTCGTTCGCGTGCGGACAGCGCGGATGGAAGGCGCATCCTGGCGGCGGCGCCAGCGGATCGGGCACCTCGCCCAGCACCGGCGCGCGGTCGCGCAGGCTCACCGGCGCCCGGGGGTCGGGCACGGCCGCCAGCAGCATGCGGGTGTACGGATGCCGCGGCGCGGAGAACAGCTCGGCCTTGGGCGCGAGCTCCACGATCCGGCCCAGGTACATCACGCCGACGTCGTCGGCCACGTAGCGCACCACCACCAGGTTGTGCGAGATGAACAGGCAGGTGAGCGCACGCTCGCGCTGCAGGTCCACGATCAGGTTGAGCACCTGCGCTTGAACCGACACGTCGAGCGCCGACGTGGGCTCGTCGCAGACGAGGAATTCCGGCCCCGTCGCGATCGCGCGCGCGATCGAGATGCGTTGGCGCTGGCCACCGGAGAACTGGTGCGGGAACAGGCGCACGTCGGCGCCCTGCAGGCCCACCGACCCGAGCAGCGCGGCGACGCGCGCGGGGGCCTGCGCGCGCAGGATCAGGCCTTGTTCCAGCAACGGCTCGGCCACGATGTCGCCGATGCGCCAGCGCGGGTCGAGGCTGGCGTACGGATCCTGGAAGACCATCTGCATGCGCCGGCGCAGCGCGCGCGCGGCGTCCTGCGGGCCGGCCAGCGTGGCCGCGACGTCGGCGCGGTCGACCCAGGCCGTCCCGCTGGTGGGCGTCTCGAGTCCCACCATCAGGCGCGCGAGCGTGCTCTTGCCGCAGCCCGATTCGCCCACCAGCGCGAGCGTGCGCCCGCGCGCGATGGTGAAGCTCACGTCGTCGACCGCGCGGATCCGGCGCGCACCGCCGCGGCCCAGCAGGCGGTCCGTCCACGGGGTGCGCATCTCGTAGGCCTTGGCCAGTCCGCGCGCCTCCACGACCACCGTGGCCGGAGTCGCGGGCCGTTCGAACGCCGGGACGCGGGCGCCGGTCATGAGGCCGCACTCTCGACGATGGGCCACCAGCACGCGGCGCGCGTACGCTGCACGAGCGCCAGCTCGGGACGTTCGTCGCTGCAGCGTGGGCTCGCCTTCGGGCAGCGCGGATGGAAGGCGCAGCCGGCGGGAATCTCGTCCAGGCGCGGCAGCGCGCCCTGGATCTGCGCCAGCCGGCCTCCGGCATCGACCAGCGACGGCACCGAAGCCATCAGGCCCGCGGTGTACGGGTGCGCCGGATGGCGGATGACCTCGGCCACCGGACCGATCTCGACGATGCGCCCGGCGTACATCACCGCCACGCGATCGCAGGTCTCCGCGACGACGCCCATGTCGTGCGTGATCAGCATCACCGACGCGCCGTGGGCCTGCGTGACGCCGCGCAGCAGCCGGATGATCTGCGCCTGCACCGCGACGTCGAGCGCCGTCGTCGGCTCGTCCGCGATGACCAGCCTGGGTTCGCCCGCCAGCGCGAGCGCGATCACGACGCGTTGGCGCATGCCGCCCGACAACTCGTGGGGGTACTGCGCCAGCCGGGCCTCGGGCGCGGGGAGGCCGGTCTGGCGCAGGAGCTCGACGGCCCGTTCGCGCGCCTGCGCCGCGCCGAGCGGCAGGTGCGTGCGCAGCGTCTCGACCAGTTGGCGGCCGACCGTGTACAGCGGGTTGAGCGAGGTCAGCGGATCCTGGAAGATCGCCCCGATCCGCCGGCCGCGCAGCCGCCGCATCGCCTCCCGCGGCAGGTCGTCGATGCGCTGCCCTTCGAACAGGATCTGCCCGCCGCACACGCGACCCGGCGGTTCGAGCAGGCCGATGATCGCGGCGCCGGTGAGCGACTTGCCGGCGCCCGACTCGCCGACGATGCCCAGGATCTCGCCGGCCGCGATGTCGAAAGAGACGCCGTCGAGCGCGCGCAGCTTGCCGCGCCGGGTCGGGAACTCGACGCACAGTTCGCGCACCTCGAGAAGCGGCCCGCTCATCGCAGTCTCGGATTCAGTGCGTCGCGCAGCCAGTCGCCGAGCAGGTTCACGCTCATCGCGATCAGCACCAGCGCCGCGCCCGGAAAGAGCGTGATCCACCACTCGCCGGCGTACAGGAAGTCGTTGCCGATGCGGATCAGCGTCCCCAGCGACGGATGGGTGGGCGGCACGCCCACGCCGAGGAACGACAGCGTCGCCTCGGTGATGATGGCCTGGCCCACCTGGATCGTGGCGAGCACGAGCACGGGCCCCAGCACGTTGGGCAGCACATGGCGGCGCAACAGGCGCCAACGCGGTACGCCCACCAGGCGCGCGGCCTGCACGTATTCCTTGTGGCGTTCGACGAGCGTGGAGCCGCGCACCGTGCGCGCGTAGCGCACCCAGTCGGTGAACGTCAGCGCGAAGATCAGCACCGCGAAGGCGAGCACGTCGCGCGCGTGAGGAAAGACGAGGCGTCCGATGCCGTCGATCAACAGCGCGATGAGGATGGGCGGGAAGGACAGCATCACGTCGCACAGGCGCATCAGGGCCGCATCGACGACGCCGCCGACGAAGCCCGCCACCAGGCCCGCCGTCACGCCGATCAGCACCGACAGGCCGACCGAACACAGGCCGACCATCAACGAGATGCGCGCGCCGTACAGCAGCGCGGACAGGATGTCGCGACCCTGGTCGTCGGTGCCCAGCGGATAGCCGGCACGCCCGTCCGCGAGCCAGGCCGGCGGCAAGTGCGAGTCGGCCAGGTCCAGCGTCGCGAGGTCGAACGGATCGTGCGGCGCGAGCCAGGGGGCGAACAGCGCGCCGCAGACGCACAGCAGCGCGACCGCCGCGGCGAAGACGGTGAGCGGGGAATGAACGAAATCGATCCAGAGGTCGCCGGCGAACCAGCGTCTGCAGCGCGCGCGAAGCGACGGCGTGCCCGCCGCGGGCTCGCCGGCGGCCGGGGTCGTGGGGTGCCTCATCGGCTCGCTCCGCCGGCCGTGACGTGCACGCGCAGCCGGGGGTCGACGACCGCGTAGAGCAGGTCGACCACGAGGTTGATCGCGACGAACACCAGCGCGATGAGGCACAGGTAGGCCGCCATCACCGGCACGTCGGGAAACTGCACGGCCTGGATGAACAGGCTGCCCATCCCCGGCCACGCGAACACGGTCTCGGTGATGATGGAGAACGCGATCAGGCCGCCGAGTTGCAGCCCCGAGATCGTCAGCACCGGCACGAGCGTGTTGCGCAGCGCGTGGCCGAAATGCACCACGCGATCCGGCAGGCCGCGCGCGCGGGCGAACTTCACGTAGTCGGAGCGCAGCGCCTCCAGCATCTCGGCGCGCACGAGCCGCATCAGGAGCGTGAGCTGGTAGACCGCCAGCGTGACGGCGGGCAGGGCGATGTGGCGCCAGCCGTCCGCCGTCAGCAGCCCGGTGCTCCAGGTGCCGAACTGCACCGTCGCGCCGCGGCCGAAGCTGGGCAGCCAGCCGAGCAGCACCGAGAAGATCTCGATCAGCACGATGCCGATCAGGAAGGTCGGCAGCGAGACGCCCAGGAGCGACACGGCCATCGTGAGCTTGGCGTCCCAGTGGCGGCGACGCAGTGCGGTGTATACGCCAAGGGGTATACCGGCGACCATCGCGATCAGCGCCGCCACGACCGCCAGCTCCAGCGTCGCGGGCAGCCGTTCGGCGATCAGCACCGACACCTCGCGACCCTGGCGCAGGCTCACGCCGAAGTCGCCGGTGAGCGCGTGGCCGACGAAGCGCGCGAACTGCACGGGCGCGGGCCGGTCCAGGCCGAGGTCGGCATGCAACTGCGCACGCTGCGCGGCCGTCGCATCCTGGCCCACCATGTTGCTGACCGGATCGCCGACGTACTGGAACAGCGAGAACGCTCCCATCCCGACGACCAGCAACACGAGCACGGCCTGAGCGAGTCGACGGAGGATGAACGACAGCATCGAGGGCAAGAATACCCGGGAAACGCCGCGCCGCCCCTCGGGGTCCACCGCACGCGCCCGCGGTGCCCGACGCACGGCGCCAACGAAATCACGCCGCCGGCTCGCCAATGAAAAAGGCCCGTCCGGAGACGAGCCTCGAGGAGCTCCACCGCAGGCGGAGCGCCGAATCGTGAACCCGGCGGAGCCGGGACGCGATCAGAAGTTGTGGACGACGCCCAGGTTGAACGCCTTGGTGCCCGTGCCGGTTTCCGTCGCGTTGCCGACGACGAAGGCGGCACCGTGTTCGTTCTGGATGCGGCCGAACGCGGTGTAGACAGCGGTGCGCTTCGACAGCGGGTACAGGTAGCCGATACCGATCTGGTTGGCGTCCTTGTCGGCCAGCGTACGGTCGTTGTGACGGATGTACGACGCCATCAGGTTGCCGCCGGCCAGGGGCACGGTCACGCCGGCCATGATGTCGAGGACGTCGAGGCTGGCCGGGCCGGTGGACTTCTGGGCCAGGGCGTGAACCTTGACCACGCCGAAGTCGTACGTGCCGCCGAGCAGGTAGTTCTTGCGTGCGGCGCCGTTGCCGGCAGCGTTGCTCACGTCATAGAACGTGAAGCCGACGTAGGCCGGGCCCGAGGCGTAGGTCAGGCCAGCGCCGGTTTCGCGGTTGGCTTGCCAGTTGCCGGTCTGCTCGCCGAAGGCGATTTCGGCCGACGCCGTGAAGCCGCCGATGTTCGGCGTCGAGTACGTCGCCGAGTTGTTCAGGCGGATGCCCGACGGGTCGACGATGTTGTTGACCTGGCCGGCGAAGCCCGTGCCGAACGGATCGATCGTGCTCAGGTTGTTGAAGCCCAGGCTGTACTGACGGCCGGCGCTGATGGCACCGAAGGCGCCGGTCAGGTCACCGTGAGCCTGGCGGCCCATGAAGTTGTTGCTGCCGGTGCAGAAGTTCGGGGCGCCAGCGGCGCTGTCGGCGCAGTAGCCGGTTTCCAGCTGGAAGGCGGCCTTCATGCCGCCGCCGAGGTCTTCGACGCCCTTGAAGCCGATGCGCGAGCCACCGGTCACGCCAGAGGAGATACGGATGGACTTGCCGGCGGAGCTGCCGCTATCCAGGACCAAGCCAAGATCGACCTTGCCGTAGAGGGTGACGGACGATTGGGCGGATGCGGCGCCAGTGACGGCGGTAAGCACTGCGAGAGCGAGCAGCGACTTTTTCATTGCGAATATCTCCTAGGGTTAACAAGAGATTCCGGTCGCGGCGCGGCTGGGCGTGTTTAGCCGCTAGTGCCGCGACCTCATCGGAAGCTGCACGTATTGCACCAGAGCGGCCTACCGGTTGCAAAGCATCGCGTCCGAAATCGCGACGCCCTGTTGTCCTCACACAACGTCACACTCGGGGGGCCCTTCGCCCCGTACGCGAGGGCGTTCGCCGACGATCGGTTATCGTTCCGGCATGGAACTGAGTCTCGTCGATCGATGGATCTGCGGCGCCGAAGTGGCGCTTCGCACGCTGTCCGGCGGCAGCCGCGCCGAGCGCGCGAGGCCCGAGCCGCTGCCGCCGCTGGACGACGCCGCGGCGCCCGAACTGAGTGCCGAGGACAAGCGGCTGTCCGGCGCGTTGATGCGCGTGAACCACGTCGGCGAGGTCTGCGCGCAGGCGCTGTACCAGGCCCAGGCGGCGGCGACGGGCAACGCCGAACTGAAGTCGCGGATGGCCCGGGCGGCGCGCGAGGAGGTCGACCACCTCGCGTGGACCGAGGAACGCCTCGTCGAACTCGGCGACCGTCCGAGCCTGCTCAATCCGCTCTGGTACGGCGGCGCGTTCCTGATCGGACTCGCCGCGGGCCGCCTCGGCGACCGCGTGAGCCTGGGCTTCGTCGTCGAGACCGAACGCCAGGTCGAACATCACCTGGAAAGCCATCTCGAGCGCCTGCCTGCCGCCGACCTGGCCTCGCGGGCGATCGTCGCCCAGATGCGCAGCGACGAGGCCGAGCACGCGGTCGCGGCCCGGCTGGCCGGCGGCGTCGAGCTGCCGGCGCCGGTGCGCGGCGCGATGCGCCTGGCAGCCAAGGTGATGACAGGCACCGCCCACTACATCTGAAGACGGCAAGCGGCGCCGATGGCGCCCGCGGCGTCAGCCCTCGACGACGTCGAAGCTGGTGGTGACCTCGGCGGTCTTGCCGATCATCACGGTGGCCGAGCAGTACTTCTCGTGCGACAGCGCGATCGCACGCTCGACCGCGACGGGCGGCACGCCGCGTCCGCTGACGACGAAGTGCAGGTGCAGCTTCGTGAACACCTTGGGGTCTTCGTGCGCGCGCTCGGCGGTGGCCTTCACCTGGCAACCGGTGACGTCGTGGCGGCCGCGCTTGAGGATCAGCACCACGTCATAGGCCGTGCAACCGCCGGCGCCGGCCAGCAGCGTCTCCATCGGCCGGGGCGCCAGGTTGCGGCCGCCGCCGTCGGGCGCGCCGTCCATCGTCAGAAGGTGGCCGCTGCCGGTTTCGGCCGAGAAGGCCATGCCGCTTTCGGGCAGCCAGTTGATCGTGCAATGCATGGTGTCGTGTCCGTGTCTCGGAATTCCGGTGGATCCGTGTCGATTGTGCAACGCCCACATTGGCCCCGTTTGCCTCGTGAGACTGCAAATTGCTGACCAAGTTGGTGCACGAGCGTGCTTTTCGCACCTCCAGTGGACATTTGGGGCGCCTCCCTACAGAGGGCCGCGAAGAATTATTGCGGTGCAACAACCAGTGATATAGACTGACTTCATTGTCGATGCGGCGGGCCTCTCGAAGGGTTGCTTTCACCTCTGCCGGACCGTCCCGCGCACCGACCGCAAGTTGTCTCCTCCACCTCCTCAAAACTGGTGGATTCAGGCCCGAAGCTGCAAAGCTCCGGGCCTTTTTCTTTGGCGCGGCGCTTTCGCACCCAGCGTGGCGTTCGTTGTCGCATGGAGAAGCCAGCCCCGGTGCGGGGCCGTATCATCCTGCGGCTCTGCCCAACCCGTGACTGGAGCCCCGATGGCCGCCGCACGCCCCCCGCGTGACCCCTCTTCCGATGCCGACACGGGACGCTCGTCCGGCATCGCGGGGATCGCGCCCGCGGCGCCCCTGTCGAAAGGCGCCCAGGCGATCGCCGGCGCCTACCTGCGCCGCATCCTGACGGCGCGTGTCTACGACGTGGCCATCGAGACCGCGCTGGAGCCGGCCAGGAACCTGTCGCGCCGGCTGGGCAACCACGTGCTGCTCAAGCGCGAGGACACGCAATCCGTCTTCAGCTTCAAGCTGCGCGGCGCGTACAACAAGATGATCAACCTGGCGCCCGAAGCGCTGCAGCGCGGCGTGATCTGCGCCTCCGCAGGCAACCACGCGCAAGGCGTGGCCCTCGGCGCCAAGCGCCTGGGCGTGCGCGCCGTGATCGTGATGCCGGTGACCACGCCCAAGCTCAAGGTCGACGCCGTGCACGCGCTCGGCGGCGAGGTGCTGCTGCACGGCGACAGCTACTCGGATGCCTACGGCCACGCCCTGGAGGTCGAGAAGGCGCAGGGGCTGACCTTCGTGCACCCGTTCGACGACCCCGACGTCATCGCCGGCCAGGGCACCGTCGCGATGGAGATCCTGCGCCAGCACCAGGGCCCCATCGACGCCGTGTTCGTGGCCATCGGCGGCGGCGGATTGATCTCCGGCGTCGCCGCCTACATCAAGGCCCTGCGCCCCGAGATCAAGGTCATCGGCGTGCAGGCGATCGATTCGGACGCGATGATCCAGTCGGTGAAAAAAGGCAAGCGCGTGACGCTGACCGACGTCGGGCTGTTCGCCGACGGCACCGCGGTCAAGCTGGTGGGCGCGGAGACCTTCCGGATCACGCGCGCGCTGGTCGACGAATACATCACGGTGGACACCGACGCCGCGTGCGCCGCCATCAAGGACGTGTTCCAGGACACGCGCAGCATCCTCGAGCCGTCCGGCGCGCTGGGCGTCGCCGCGATCAAGCAGTACGTCGAGACGCACAAGCTCAAGGGCAAGACCTTCGTCGCCGTCACCTGCGGCGCGAACATGAACTTCGACCGCCTGCGCTTCGTCGCCGAGCGCGCCGAGTTCGGCGAGCAGCGCGAGGCGCTCTACGCGGTGACGGTGCCCGAGGAACGGGGCAGCTTCCGCCGCTTCTGCGAGCTGATCGGACCGCCCGGCAGCGCGCCGCGCCAGGTCACCGAGTTCAACTACCGGATCTCCGCCGCCGACAAGGCGCACGTGTTCGTCGGCATCTCGATCGCCCGGCGCGACGAGGCCGAGAAGATCGCGCGCCACTTCGAGCGCCACGGCTTCCCCACCGCCAACCTCACCGGCGACGAACTGGCCAAGGAGCACGTGCGCCACATGGTGGGCGGCCGCAGCCCGCTCGCGCAAGGCGAACGCCTGTTCCGCTTCGAGTTCCCGGAGCGCCCGGGCGCGCTGATGCGCTTTCTCCGGTCCATGCACCCGGACTGGAACATCACGCTGTTCCACTACCGCAACCAGGGCGCCGACTACGGGCGGATCCTGGTGGGCCTGGTGGTGCCGGAAAAGGACAGCAAGGCGCTGGCCACGTTCCTGGCCACGCTCGCGTTCCCGTGGGTCGAGGAAACCGACAACCCGGTCTACAAGCTTTTTCTCAACTGAAGCCGCGCCCGTCGCCCGTCATCCTGCGCGCAGTCGCAGGATCCACGCGCCGGGCTCCGCGTCCTCGGAGGTGGATCCTGCGACTCCGCTTCGCTCCGCGCAGGATGAGATGACAGCCTCGCGCAGGTCGCCTACCAGTGAGAGGGCAGTTCCCGCAGGATGCGCAGGCGCCCATCCTCCAGCGAGATGATCGCCGCGTGCTCCAGGTCGCGCAGGATGCTGCCGGCCATTTCCTGCGAGCAGCCCAGGCGCTGCGGCAGGTCGATCTCGGCCAGCGGCTCGCGCACGAGGCGCGTGCCGTCGAACTGGGCCTGGGCCACGGCGTCGAGCCAGCGCTTGAGGCGCCCGTAGGCGTCGTTGAGCGCGTACTGGCTGGCGGCCAGCGTGGCCACGCGGGCGCGCTGGATCACCTTGGCGATCAGCTCGAACGCGAATTGCGGCCGCTCGGAGATGTACTGCATCAGCGTCGCCTTCTCGACGTAGGCGCAGGTGGTGTCGGACAGCGCCTCGACGCTGGCCATGCGCGCGCCGCCGTCCAGGCCCATCTCGCCGAGGTAGTCGCCGGGGCCGTACAGGCCATAGGTGACGTGGCGGCCCGTGTCCGAGCCGGTGAAGGCGCGCAGCTCGCCGGCGAGGATGATCAGCAGCGCGTCGCCGCGATCGCCTTCGTCGAGCACCAGCGCGCCTTTGCGGAAACGCCGGATCTCGCTGCGTTCGGCCAGCGGTCGCAGGATTTCGGGCAGCGTGTTGTAGTCGATCGGGCCGGATTTGCGTGCGGACATTCAGGGCTCCTGCACCGCGGCGTTCACGGGCGCCGGGTGCGGAAAAGGGCTTCGCTTCAGTATCGCCTGTTTGGCCCGCCGGGGAAGCGGGCCCTGCCCTGTCAACGGATATTGACGGTGGTAATTCACGCTGACTCGGCGCCCGCTCGGGTAGCCGGTTCGTCGGCGCCGGCGCAGGCCTGTCGGCCCGGGCGTGCAGCTCGTCGCAGCGCGCTGGCCGCGGTCGCGGCCTGTCGCCACCATGCGCCCCATTCCCTCTCTTGCGACCCGCTGCCCATGACCAAGACCTGCCTTCCCGCCTGGCTCGTGCTCGACGACGTCTCGTTCGCCTACGGCCGCGGCCCGGCCGTCAACCAGTCGCTGGACCTGACGCTGGGACCGGGCATCGTCGGGCTGCTCGGGCCCAACGGCGCGGGCAAGTCGACGCTGATGCGCATGCTCGCCACGCTGGCCCGCCCGCGCAGCGGCCGCATCCTCTGGCGCGGCACGGACATCGCCCGCGAGCCCGACGCGCTGCGCGCGACGCTGGGCTACCTGCCGCAGGACTTCGGCGTCTATCCGGCGCTGTCGGCCCGCGAGTTCCTCACGTTCCTGGCCGCGGTCAAGGGCCTCGCGGCACGCGCGACCGCCGAACGCGTCGACGAGTGCCTGGCCCAGGTCGGCCTGCTCGACGTGGCCGACCGTGCGCTGGCCGGCTACTCGGGCGGCATGCGCCAGCGCGTGGGCATCGCGCAGGCGCTGCTCAACGATCCGCAGTTGCTGGTGGTAGACGAACCCACGGTCGGGCTCGACCCGGCCGAGCGGCTGCGCTTTCGCCACCTGCTCACGGAACTCGCGGGCGAGCGGCTGGTGCTGCTGTCGACGCACATCGTCTCCGACGTCGAGGCCAGCGCGGCCGCGCTGGTGGTGCTGCAGGCCGGGCGCATCGTCTTCGACGGCACGCCGCAGGCGCTGATCGACGGCGCCCGCGGCCGCGCGTGGGACTGGACGATCGCGCCCGCGCAGCTCGCCGCCGCGCGCAAGGACTTCGTCGTCAGCCAGTCGCTGCATCGCGGCGACCACGTGCAGTTGCGCGTGCTCGGCGCGCGCTCGCCGGGTGCCGGCGCGGTGTCCGCCGAACCGAGCCTGGAGGACGCCTACACCGACCTGCTGGCGCGTGCCGCCGGCGCGCCACACGCCGCGAACACCGCGGGCGCCTTGCACGGGGCGGTGGCCTGACATGAGCGCGATCCTGCCCCTGGACGGCCTCGCGCCGCGCGCCGTCGCGCCCGTGCGCGGGTTCGCGCATGCGAGGCGCATCGCCGCGGCGCTGTTCATGGCCGACCTGCGCCAGCGCACGCGCAGTACGCGCTTCTGGGTCGTCGCGCTGGCCATCACGCTCGCGGGCTGGTGGTGCCTGCCGCCGGTCGACGCCGGCTACATGATCGTGGCCGTCGGCGACCACCATCGCGGCTTCTATTCGAGCGCCTGGATCGGCATGGTGCTGGCCATGCTGTCGCTGCTGTGGGGCCTCGTCGGCTTCTACCTCGTGCGCGGCAGCGTGCAGCGCGACTTCGACACGCGCGTCTGGCAACTGCTCGGCACGACGTCGATGCGCCGCAGCGCCTACCTCGTCGCGAAGTGGGCCAGCCACCTCGCGGTGATGGGCGGGCTGCTGGCGGCGACGCTGGCCGTCGGGCTCGTCGCGCAGCAGGTGCGCGCGGAAGACCGCCACGTCGACCTCTGGGAGCTGGTCAAGCCCAGCCTGTTCATCGCGCTGCCCACGCTGGCGGTCAGCGCGGCGCTGGCGATCTGGTTCGACGTGGTTCCCGCGCTGCGCCGCACCGCCGGCAACATCGTGTTCTTCTTCGTATGGATGGCGTTGCTGACCACCGGCGCCATCGGCATCGATCACGATCGCGCGCACCACGCGGACACGAGCGCGCCGGCGGTGCAACCGTGGACGAGCGACCTGCCGGCCATGAAAGTGCTGCAATGGTCGATCGACCACCAGATCGCACGCCAGCTCCCGGACATCGACCGGCGCGACGGCTTCTGCATCGGCTGCGGCGGCGTCAGCGCGCCCGCCGTGCGCTTCACCTGGACGCGCTGGGAGGTGCCTGCGGCCGTGCTGTGGGGCCGGCTGCTGTGGCTTGCCGCGGCGCTGGCCGGCGTGCTGCTCGCGGTGCCGCTGCTCGACTGGGCCGCGGCCCGCGCGGCGGTGCCCACGACCGCGAACGGCCGGCGTGCGCCGCGTTCGTTGCGTTGGCTGCAGGCGCTGCTGCGCCCGCTGCAGGGCACGGCGCTGGGCGTGCTCGTGGCGGCCGAGGTCTTCGTCGTGCTGCGCACGCGGCCGCTGTGGTGGTGGGCCGCGTGGCTGCCGCTGTGGGGCGTGCAGCTGTTCGGGCCGCGCCACGCGGTCGCGCTCGCGATGCTGGGCGGCTGGACGCTGCTGCTGGACGTGTTCTCGCGCACCGGCCTGCGCGACCAGGAACACGGCACCGCCGACCTCGTCGGCACCGCACCCGGCGCGCGCCGCCGCCTGCTGGCCGCGCGGGCCGCCATGCTGGTCGGACTGGCCTGGGTCGCCGCGGCGCCGGGCCTGCTGCACGAGGCGCCCGCGCATCCGGCCATGGCGTCCGCCGCCGCGATCCTGGGAGCGTCCGTCGCGCTGTGGGGCCTGGCCGCGGCCCGGCTCACGCGCAGCGGCCGGCCCTTCGAGCTGGTGTTCCTCGTCGTCGCCTACGCCACCTTGCAGGGGCTGCCGTGGCTCGACGCGAGCGCGCGGGGCAACGCGGTGGCCGTGGGCCACCTGGGCGGCATCGCCGTCGCGGCCACGATCCTGGCGCTCGCCCTGCGCGCGGACGCGGGCCTCAGGCGGCCGCGGTCTTCGTGAAGCGCGCGGCCGTCTCGCCCGCGGCCTCCTCGAACGAGTGCACGACCAGGTCCATGGCCTCGTCGGCGCGCTCGAACTCGCCCTCCGGCAGCAGGCCGGCGAACACCGCCTGCGTGAAGCGGTCGCGCAGGAAGGGCAGCTTCGCCTCGATGCGATCCCACTCGTCGGCCGGCGCCGCCGTCACGACGAACAGCATGGCCACGCCGCCGGCGTTCGCGCCGGGCGGCGGCGCGTCGCCGAAGTCGTCGAGCGAGATGTGGCGCGCGTCGATGTCCTGCGTGCGCAGGATGCGCACCAGCAGTTCCGTCATCAGGTCGTCGCGCATGGAGCCCAGGCCCAGGCACAGCACCACCGAGCCGGGCGGCACGGCCAGCGGGCCCTGCCATTTGCCCATCGCCAGCTCGCGCTGCAGGCGCAGGTGCGTGCCGATGCTGGTGCTGGTGTCGTCCAGGACCGAGCCGCGGCGGCTGCGCCGTGTCGGACGGCATCCGTCGGTGCCGAGCGACTCGATCACGCGAGTCACCGTGCCCTTGACCGTCGCCTGCTGCTCGGGCGTGATGCTGTGCTTGGCGAGGTCGGCGCCGGCCAGCCGCATCGCCGGCATGAGGATCTTGTCGCAATACCGCGCGAACGAGCGCGTCTTGAGATACGTTCGCGCCGCCGCGACGATCTCCTCGTGGTCGCCCACCATCGCGCGCTGGTAGAAGCTCTCCGACATGGACAGCGCGGGCGTGTCGCCCAGCAGCACGTCCAGGAAACTGAGTCCCTTGATGTGGCGCCCCGCCACCACCAGGCACAGCGTCAGCGGCGTGGACACGAGCAGGCCGATCGGGCCCCAGATCCAGCTCCAGAAGATCGCCGCCACCACCACCGACAGCGGCGACAGCCCCGTGCTGTGGCCGTACAGCTGCGGCTCGACGACCTGCGCCGCGATCAGCTCCACCGCGGCAAACAGGGCCAGCAGCTCCAGCGCCAGCGTCCAGCCCGGATCGACGGCCGCGGCCATCAGCGCCGCGCTGCCGGCGGCGATGAACACGCCGACGTACGGCACGAAGCGCAGCAGCGCCGTGATCACGCCCCACAGCATGCCGTGCGGCAGCCCGATCAGCATCAGGCCCAGCCACACCGCCACGCCCACGCCGACGTTGACCGCGAGCTGGGACACGAAGTAGCGCGACAGGCGCTCGCCGGCGTCGTTGAAGGCCTGGGTGGTGCGGCGCAGGTCGGAGCCGCCCAGCAGGCGGATGAACCGGTCGCGCAGCGATTCGTGTTCCAGCAGCACGAACACCATCACGATGAGCACGATGCTCGCGTGGCCCAGCGGCCCCCAGATCGACGAGAACAGGCGCGACACCACTTCCACCGGCGACTGCGCGCGCGGCCGGATCTCCACCGGCACCGCGCCCGACGCCGTCAGCGGCGGCCCCTGCAAGGTGGCGCCCACGGGCGCCGACGCCGCGCCCGCCTCCGCGCCGAGGCGGCTCATCATGCGGCCGGTCTCGCCCTGCATCACGCGGCCCCGCGTCAGGTCCTCGACCGTCTTCAACTTGTCGCGGATCGTGGTCTCGTATTGCGGCAGGCTGGACGCGATGGTCACCACCTGCGTGACGATGACCGACGCCACGCCGCCGACGAGGATCGTGGTCGCGATCACCGCGCCCAGCACCGCCGTCACCTGCGAACGCACGAGGCGCCGGAGCTTGCGCACCAGCGGCGCGAGCAGCAGGCTCAGGATCACGGCCAGCGTGATCGGCACCAGCACCTCGCGCCCGAAATAGAGCAGCCCCAGCACCACGGCGCCGTTGACGAGGCCCCCGGCGTGGAACGTCGTCGGTTGGGCGGGCGGAGCGGGCGGCTGGGGCGTCACGGGCAGGCTTTCGGTGCGAGTCGGCAGGAACGCCCGAGCTTAGCGCCGAAAGACTGACCGACCTCTTTCAACGGAAATGCGTCAGCCGACCTTGTACTGGTCGCCCACCGCCGTGCCGTGCATCGCGGGATCGCTGGTCGAGTCCGCGCCGGTCTCCATGCGGCCCGCGAAGCGCCGGCTCCAGTCGGCCTGGCCGTTCACGCGCACGCTGAAGTCGTACCAGCCGCCGCTGGCCGCGAGCGGCAGCACGATGGCCGTCGTGCCGCGCGCGACGACCGCCGCCGTCGCGGGCGTGGCCGGGTAGTACGCGTTCGCGGCGACGGAGAACGTGGCCGCCACCGGGCCGCTGTTGGTGAGCTGGACGTGCAGTTGGCGGCCTGCCGCGTCGTAGCTCAGCACGACCTCGGGATTGGGCTGGCCCGCCGAGGCCACGCGGCGCGCGTTGCCGGTGAAGTGGCGGTGCAAGCCGTTGGGCGCGAGCACCCACAGGTCGTACGCGCCGGACGCGGTCGGGGCCCAGGTGTCGGCGAGGGTCTTGCCCGCCTCGACCGTGTAGCGGCGCGGGATCGCCGTCAGGTTGTTGCGGTCGTAGACGTGGAACACCGCGGCCTGCGTGCCGAGGTTGGCGAACGCGAGCACCACCTTGGTGGCGTTGATGCTGGTCGTGCCGGGCACCACGGTCGCGGTCGCGTGCAGCGCGTACGGCAGCGCGCGCGAGGGCTTGACGCCCTGCGCCTGCACCGGCAGGACCGGCACGGGCGCGACCGTCGGCGTGGTCGTCTTGCCGAGCGCGCGGCTCGCGGCGTCGCGCGCCGTCGTGTCGGGCAGCGACGAGACGAGGTCGGCGTCGTTGGGCGTGGCGAAGTTGAAGCACGAGGTCAGGTCGCCGACGACCGCGCGCCGCCACGCGCTGATGTTGGTCTCGACGACGCCGAAGCGCTTCTCGATGAAGCGGATCGTCGACGTCTGGTCGAACACCTGCGAATTGACCCACCCGCCCTTGCTCCATGGCGAGATCACGTACAGCGGCACGCGCGGGCCGAGGCCGAACGGATGGTGCTTGTACGGATCGACGGTGGTGATGCCGCCGTCGGCGTCGCCCAGGTACTCGTCCGACGCGTCCACCGTGCTGGCGCCGGCCAGCCGGGCCTGCGCCGGGTCGGCGCTCCAGGTGACGTAGGACGGCGGGGCGGGCGGGGCGGCGTGATCGAAGAAGCCGTCGTTCTCGTCGAAGTTGACGATCAGGACGGTCTTGCTCCAGACGTCCGGGTTGGCGGTCAGCGCGTCCAGCACCTTGGCGATGTAGGCCGCGCCCTGCGCCGGGCTGGAGGCGCTCGGATGCTCGGAGCCGGACGAGGTCGCGCAGATCCACGACACCTGCGGCAGCGTGCCGGCGATCACGTCGGCCTTGAGCAGGTCCAGGTCGCGCGTCTTGATGCCCTTCTCGTACAAGGCCTGCTGGCGCGGCGTGCGCGCGGGCGACACCACCGGCGTGCTCGCGGCGTTGGCGTCGCGGAAGTTC
>FTJN01000073.1_pt3 | contig 87279 bp, 79 predicted proteins | sample 1658361 | NCBI WGS metagenome assembly FTJN01 (sample SAMEA3914819, study PRJEB12502) | metagenome | biome: forest; material: soil | place: Canada | collected 2010-06-26 | depth 0.3 m
CGGTGACCGCCGTGGAGATCACCTATCTGGGCCCGGCCGGTCGCCGCGCGGCCGGCCTTCGCCTGGTCCGAAAGACGGTGGGCCTGATCCCGCCGGGCAGCGCCGTCCGGCTCGACCCGTGGGGTCCGGACATGCTGGTGGCCGAGGGGGTTTTCACCGCCCTGTCGGCGCGGCGGCGGTTTGATCTGCCGGCCTGGGCGTTGCTGTCGACCTCCAATCTTCGATCCTGGCGGCCGCCTCCCGGCGTGCGCTCGGTGCTGATCGCCGCCGATCGCGGCCCAGACGGCGAGGCCTCGGCCCGGGTCCTGGCCCGCGCGCTGAGGGCCATGGGGATCAGGACGAGGATCGCCTTGCCGCCGCCGCCCCATGGGGACTGGAACGAGGCGGAGGCGGCCGGCCGGCGCGGCGGCGGCGGAGCCGGCCGTGAAAAGGAGGAGTGAGGGTCGGGGCGGGTGCGCCCAAGCGGCAGGATGGCCCTGACCGGCGGCGCTGGAACCTGCGTCATGACCCGTTCGACTTCCGCGGCCCTGCTCGACCAGACTCAGAGCCTGACCAAGATCCGCATCCGTCTGCGCCAGTTCGGCCTGGCCCGTGAAAACCTGCGCTACGACGAGCCGGCCGACGATGGCGTGCCTCAACTGGCCGACACTATCGCCGCGGCCGGTGTCATCGTGCCGCCGATCGTGCGGCCCGGTCGCAGGGGCGAGCTCGAATACATGGCTCTGGACGGCCGCCGGCGCCGGATGGGCCTGCTGTTGCTGCTCGACCGCGGCGTGATCACCGAAGACTACGAGTTCGATGTCTTCCTGGTCGTCGATAAGGCCGCTCAGGCCGCGGCCATCGTCCTGCCCAACGCCGAGCACGCGCCGGTCCATGTCGCCGCGATCATCGTGGCGATCGGCAAGTTCCGTAAAGCCAAGATGGACACCGCCTTCATCGCCGCCTCGCTTGGCTATTCGGAGCTGGAGATCAAGCGCCTGGAGGCGCTGGCCGGCGTCCACCCGTTGGTGCTGGCCGCCCTGCGCCAGGGCAGGCTGACCCTCAAGCAGGTGCGGGGCTTCGCGCGGATCGCCGACAAGAAGCAACAGGCCCAATTGGCCCAGGCCGCGCTGGACGGTCATTTCCAAGACTACCAGCTGCGCAATCTGTTGGAGAACGGTCAAGTGACCGTCCAGGACGGCCGCTTCGGCCTGGTCGGGGCGGCCCGCTATCTCCAGGCCGGCGGCCGCCTGGTCTCCGACCTTTTCGGCGAGATGCCCGATCGCGTGCTCGACCCGGACATCCTCGACGCCCAATGGCGTGATCGGATCGCGCCGCTCATCGAGGCCTTCAAGGCGCAGGGTCTGGCGGTCTATGTCGGTCCCGACGCCGGGTTTCGGGTCCCCGATGGGTTCGAGGGCTTGCCTTACGTCCATCATGGCGATCTGGCCGAGGCGCAGAAGACCGCCCGCGCCGAGGCGCGCGTCCTGCTCGATGAGGAGACGGCGATCCTGCGGCAGGCGTCGATGGACGCCGAGGGCGCCATCGATCTGGTCGCCAATGTTCTGGCCGCGCGTCAGCAACTGGCCCAAGCGGCCCTGACCGATCAAAGCCTCGGGGCGGTGCTTCTGGCCCCTAGCGCCGACTTCGGCGTCAACGTCACCTTCTACGCTCTGCCCGCCCTGGAGAATGACGTCGACGAAGAGCCGGACGAGGATGGCGACGATGACGAGGACGTCGGCGCGTCCAAGGTGGTGGAGCTGGTCACGCCCCAGGCCGTGGTCGCGGTCGAGGGGGTTAAGCACAGCCTCCATCAGACCCGCACCGACCTGGCGACCCGCGGCCTGATCCGCGATCTGGCCGACCACCCCGGCGCGGCCCTGACCGCCTTGCTGGCCCAGCTCTTCAAGCACCTGGCGCTGAAGGGCCACCTCTATCAAGGGGAGTCGGCCCTGACAGTGACGACGGCCGCCTATGGGTGGGGCTCCCTGCCGGCCCATCCGGCGCTCGACGGCGAGGTGCGTGGGCGGCTGGAGGCGCGGCGGGCCGACTATCTGGCCTCGGGGCTGCGGCCGATCGGCTTCATCGATCAGCTGGCGCACGGCGAGAAGATGGCGCTGCTCGCCGAGCTGGTCGCCGTCAGCCTCAATGTCCGCGAGGCGCGCACCAGCTTGCTACGGCACGGGGCCCGCGCCGAGGCCGCTGAGATCGCCGCCCTCTGCGACGCCGATCTCAGCGTCCACTGGACGCCGGACCACGACTTCCTGGTGGTCCATTCCAAGGCCCAGTTGCTGGCGATGCTCGACCAGATGGAGGTGGAGGACGACCGCGCCGCGACCTTGAAGAAGGACGAGTTGGTCGGCTTCGTGGCCGAGGCGGCCGCGCAGCGCCAATGGACGCCGCCGGCCCTGGCCTGGACGGCGCCCGTCGAGGCCGAGGACGCCGGCGGGGTCGATGAGCCTGGGACCGAGACCGAACCGGCCGGGCCGTCCTCGGCCGTCGTCGCGGCCTGACACGACGAGCCCTCGCCGACCGGCGGGGGCTCGACTTGCGCGGTGCTGGCGGTCGCTGCCCCTTGGCCGCTAGATTGCATCCGGCGCTCGGTGGAATCGCGTCGGGTTTGAGCGAGGGTGACAGCCAGTGCCGATGGACGAGGAAACCCAGATCGCCCTGAGCCGGCTGGTGGCCCTGGCCATGGACGACACCGGCGCCAGCAAGGCGGCGGCCAACTTCCTGCTGGCCTGGTGGAACGCCGGGGATCTGGGCGGTTTCGATCTGACCCAGCTGTGGCTGCTCGACGATCTGGCCGCCACCGACATGATCCAGGTGTTCGCCTTCGTTGCCCGCAACAACCTCTATCCGGACGTGGTGATGGACCGCGCCGAGATCGAGGCCCTGGTGCGGCGTTGGCGTCCGGACTTGCCTTCTGCCGACTGACGCGACGGCCGGTGCGGCGCAAAGGATGAAGTGAGGAAGGCGGCGGGACGAGCCCGTCGGGTCTGGAGGGAGGAGCCCTCCGCGGCGGGTGAGCCAGAGCCCCGCCATGAACGCTTCCTTGCCCCTGTTCGCCGCCAGTTCGGCCGACGCCTCGGCCAATCTGCTCGCCGCCGCCCGCGCCCTGGCGGCCCAGCTCAATCGCTCGCGGCCGCTGGACCGCAAGCTGATCTCCGGAGTGATGACCACGACGTTCGGCGGCGCCGACGTCGACGGGGCCTGGAGCTGGCGCGACGCCTATGACGCGGTCGAGGCCGCTCTGGTGCTGCAGATCCGGCGCATGGCCCCGCAGGCCGCGCGCCTGGAAGACGCGCCGGCCGAGATCTGCGCGCTGCTCGCCAGCCTCTCGGCCCTGACCCCGACCCAGAGCCGCCGCTCCGAGGAGCAGGTGGCGCTGGACCAGTTTTCCACGCCGCCCGAGCTTGGCGCGCTGGCCGTGCTCGCCGCCCAGGTGCGGCCGGGCGACAAGGTGCTGGAGCCCTCGGCGGGAACCGGCCTCTTGGCCGTGCTGGCCGAGGCTTGCGGCGCGGACCTGACGCTCAACGAGCTGGCCGCCGGGCGGTCCGGCGTGCTCGACGGGCTGTTCGCCCAGGCGCCGCGCACCCGCCACGACGCCGTTCACCTGAAGGACCTGTTGACCGCCTCCGGATCGTTCGACGTCGTGGTGGTCAATCCGCCGTTCCAGGCGCTGGCCGCCCATCTGGAGGCGGGCCTGGAGGTTCTGGCCGACGGCGGTCGGATGGCCGCGATCGTTCCGGCCCGCATGTTGGAGGACCAAGGGGCCCTGTCGCGCTTGTCGCGCCAGGGCGCCGTCGTCGGCCGCATCGCCTTCTGGACCAGGGCCTATGCCGGGCACGGAACCTCGGTCGACACCGGGCTCTTGGTGATCGACCGGGGCCAGGCCGCCAGCGCGCCCGCCGCCGTGGTGGCGGCCGAGTCCCTGGCCGATGCGGCCAAGGCCGCCGCCGCGGTGGCGGCGCGTCCGAGCGCCAAACCCCGGCGGTTCGTCACCGTCTCCCAAGGGGCGGTGCTCGCCCCGCGCGCCCGCGCGCTGGCGACGCCGGCGGGGCGCCTTGGCCTGATCAACGAGACCACGCCGCTCGACTATCGGGTCATCGACTGGAACGGCGAGGGTCACGACGTTGGCCTCTATCAGGCCTATCGCCTGGGCCGCATCGCGATCGACGCGGCCTCGCCCCATCCCTCGGCCCTGGTCGAGTCTCGGCCGATGGCTTCGGTGGCGCCGCCGGCCCCGACCTATCGCCCGATCCTGCCGGCGCGGCTGATCCAAGAGCGCCAGCTGTCGGACGCGCAGCTAGAGACGGTGATCTACGCCGGGGAGGCCCATGCGGTCACGCTGCCGGGGGCCTGGAAGATCGGCGAGGCCGCCCACATCGCCCTGTCGGTCGCGGCCGACACGCCGGACGTCGTCCACTTTCGCCGGGGCTTCTTCCTTGGGGACGGCACCGGCTGCGGCAAGGGCCGGCAGATCGCCGGGATCATCGCCGACAACATGGCCCAGGGTCGGGGCCGCGCGGTGTGGCTGTCCAAGAACGACGCTCTGCTCGAGGACGCTCGTCGCGATTGGGCCGCGATCGGCGGCGCGGCCAGCGACATCACCCCGCAAGGCTCCTGGAAGCAGGCCGACGCCATCCGGCTCGATCGCGGGATCCTCTATTCGACCTACGCGACCCTGCGCCAGCCGGCGCGGGGAGCGCGGGCCTCGCGGCTGGACCAGATCGTCACCTGGCTGGGCGAGGAGTTCGACGGGGTGATCGTCTTCGACGAGGCCCACGCCATGGCCAACGCCGCGGGCGGCGGCAAGGGCGCGCGCGGTCCCAAGAAGGCCTCGCTCCAGGGCATGGCCGGTCTGGCCCTGCAGAACCGCCTGCCCAAGGCCCGCGTCCTCTATGTCTCGGCCACGGGCGCGACCACGCCTGAGAACCTGGCCTACGCCTCGCGCCTGGGGCTCTGGGGCGGGGTCGAGGCGCCGTTCATCAGTCGCGAATCGTTCCTGGACGCCATCGAGACCGGCGGCGTGGCGGTCATGGAGCTGATCGCTCGGGAGCTGAAGGCGCTGGGGCTCTATATCGCCCGCTCGCTGTCGTTCGACGGCGTGGAGTACCAGGCGCTTGGCCATCAGCTCACCGACCAGGACGTGACGATCTGGAACAGCTGGGCCGACGCCTACCAACTGATCCACCGCAACCTTCGCGCGGCCCTGCAGGCCACCGGGGTGTTGGATGATGAAGGCAAGGTCCGCAGCGGCCAGGCGGCCTCGGCGGTGATGTCGGCCTTCGAAGGGGCCAAGCTTCGGTTCTTCGGCCATCTGCTGGCGGGACTGAAGACGCCCAGCCTGATCGCGGCGATCCGCGACGACTTGGCCAGCGACCGCTCGGCGGTCGTGCAGGTGGTCTCCACCAACGCCGCGGTGATGGAGCGCAAGCTGGCCCAGATCCCGGTCGAGGAGTGGAACAACCTCTCGATCGACCTGACGCCCAAGGACCAGGTGCTCGACTATCTGATGTCGGCCTTCCCGGTGCAGGCCATGACGGAGGTCGAGGACGAGGGCGGCGAGATCACCCTGGTTCCCCTGTTCGAGGACGGCGCGCCGGTGCTGAGCCAGGCCGCGCTGGGCCTGCGCGAGGAGACCGTCGCCCACCTGGCCTGCCTTCCGGCCGTGCCGGGCGTCCTCGATGCGGTGCTCGACGCCTTGGGCCCGGACATGGTGGCCGAAATCACCGGCCGCGCCCGGCGCGTGGTCTCGCGGGGCGGCCGCAAGGTCGTCGAGCGGCGCAGCGCTTCGGCGGCCAGCGTCGAAACCGACGCCTTCATGGCCGGCAAGAAGCGCGTTCTGGTCTTTTCCGACGCCGGCGGCACCGGGCGCAGCTATCACGCCGACCTGACGGCGACCAACCAGCAACGGCGCGCCCATTATCTGGTCGAACCGGGCTGGCGGGCCGACGCGGCGATCCAGGGCCTGGGCCGTTCGCACCGCACCAACCAGGCCAGCGCGCCTCTGTTTCGGCCGGTGACGACCGATATCCATGGCGAAAAGCGCTTCCTGTCGACCATCGCCCGGCGCCTGGACAGCCTGGGGGCCCTGACCCGGGGCGAGCGGCGCTCGGCGGGCAATGGCCTGTTTCGGCCGGAGGACAACCTCGAAAGCCCCTGGGCGCATCGGGCGCTGCAGGCCTTCTACGTCGCTCTCCACTTTGGCCAGGTCGAGGCCATGGACAGGCCGACCTTCGAAGCGCGGACCGGCTTGTCGTTGCTGGATCACGAGGGCAACCTCAAGGGGTCCGACGACCTGCCGGCGATGAACACCTTCCTCAATCGGCTGCTGGCCCTGCGGATCGAGGACCAGAACGGCCTGTTCGCCGCCTTCGACGCCATCCTGGGCGGCATACTGGAACGGGCGGCGGCCTCGGGCGCGCTCGATCGGGGCATGGAGGACATCGTCGCCGACGACCTGGAGGTGCTGGGCGAGGAGGTCCTGCGCACCGATGTGGCCACCCGGGCCGAAACTCGGCTGGTGCGGTTCGCGGTCCGCACCCGGCGCCCGTTGATCTCGGCCGACGAGGCGCTGGCCGGCCAGGACCCGGCGGCGCTGCTGCTGGCGGTCAACACCAAGTCGGGCCGGGCGGCCCTGGTCGTCCAGGGCCTGACCACCACGGACGACAACGACCGCCTGATCCAGGCCGTGCGCCTGATCCGGCCCGAGAAGCGCACGGTCGCCCCGCTCAAGGCGTTCGAGGAGTCGGCCTGGGAGCCGGTCGATGAGACGGCGTGGCGGGCGGCCTGGGCCGCCGAGGTCGCCGCGGCCGATCCCTGGGTCTCGCGCGAGATGGCCCTGGTCACGGGGCTGCTCCTGCCGGTTTGGTCGAGCCTGCCCGGCAAGCAGGCCACGGTGCGACGCCTGAAGGCCCCCGACGGTCGGCGCTGGCTTGGCCGGGTCCTGGATCCTGGTCAGGTCCCGGCGCTGAAGGTCGCCCTGGGCCTGACCGACACCGCCCAAGCCGTGGGCGACGGCGGCGTCGCCCGGCGGATGATCCTCGACGAGGGCGCATCCCTGTCCCTGACCGGAGGCCTGTGGCTGCGTCGCGCCAAGGTGATGGATCGCTGGCGCATCGAGGTGGTTGGGGCCGCCGCCCAACGTCAGGCCTTTGTTCAGCTTGGCTGCTTCGTCGAGATCATCAACTACCAGCCCAGGGTGTTCGTCCCGACCGTTCAGGAGGCGGTGCTGTCGGGGGTCCTGGCCCGGTGGCCGGCCCAAACCATCCTGGCGGCGGCGTAAGGCGTGGGAAGGAGCGCCAGGTCTTCCGATCGTGCGGCGTCACCCCGTCCGTCAACGGGCGAGCCGTTGCCCGAGGCCCCTGCGGGCGCCTCGGTGACTGACGGGGGCCCGACGCCCGCGCCGGTGGCGACGCGGCTCGCGGTGAGCGGCGTTTGCGGGAGCAAGACGATGAGCAAGGTCCTCAACAAGCACACGAACGGAACGCCAACCCAGGCCGTCTACATCGGGCGAGGCAGCGCGTGGGGAAATCCGTTCCGGATCGGGCCGGACGGCGACCGAACCCAGGTGGTGGCGGCGCACGAGGCCTGGTTGGCGGGGCGACATGATCTGCTGCGGCGGCTCGATGAGCTTCGCGGAAAGGATCTGGTGTGCTTTTGCGCGCCGGCGGCGTGCCACGGCGATCTGCTGCTGCGACTGGCCAATGGCTCGCGCGAGGACCTGGTGGCCTGGTGGCGAGCAACGCAGCGGTGAGGTCCGCGAGGGGCGGCGCCGGCGGGCGGCGCCGGTGCGGGGTTCGGGTCGCTGGCCCGTCGGACCGGCCCGGGCCTGGAGGAAAAGGAAGGGGAAACGGGGCGAGCGATCCGGAGCTTGGTCCGGCGCTGGCAGCGCCGAGGGCGCCATGTCCGCCTCCCCGACCCTTTCGACGACTTCATCCGAGACCTTCGACACCGCCGTGGCCGAGACCGCATCCCTGATGCGCTTCGACGTGATGGACCGCACCGCGCGGGTGCGGTCGATCGCGTGTCGCTATGGCCCGCATGTGCTGCACGACGTCGAGGTGCTGGAACTGCACCTGGCCCGGGCCGGCCAGGAGGATGCGGGACCAGCGGCCGACGCCTTGATCGCGCGCTTTGGTGGTCTGGCCGCCGTGCTGGCCGCCGACCGCGCCGAGTTGGGGCGCCATGTCGCCGAAGAGGCGGTCTCGCATCTGAAGCTGGTGCGGGAGACCGCCGTGCGCGTCGCTGCCGCCGCCATTCCCGATCGGCCGCTGTTGACCACCAGCGGCGCGGTGCAGATCTATCTGAAGACCCTGCTCGCGGGTCTGCCGCGCGAGGAGTTCTGGGTCCTCTTCCTGGACCGCAAGAACCAGTTGCTCCTCAGCGAGCGCCTGGGCCAGGGCACGGTAGACCATGCCCCGGTCTATCCGCGCGAGGTCCTGCGTCGGGCCTTGGAGGTGGGCGCCAGCGCCCTGATCCTGGCCCATAACCATCCGTCCGGCGATCCCACGCCCTCGCGGCCCGATCTGGACATGACCAAGGCTATTGTCGAGGGCGGCAGGGCGCTGGGCGTCAATGTCTGGGACCACATGATCGTGGGCGGCGCCAGGGTCCTTAGCCTCAAGAGCGAAGGCCTGATGTGAGGGTTCGGGTTTGGCGCTCTGCTGTCCACCGTCGCGGCCTGGCCGCGACGGTGGGTTCGCGCGCTGGCGCTAGAGGGCAAGCATCGGCAGTCCATCGTCTCCACCGCGGCCGCTCGCCAGGCGGCGTCTTGGCCGCCAAGACGCCGATTGCTAGAGCTTGGCGGGTCATGTCGAGGGTAATTGTGAAGACGTCGAACCCCTACCGTTCCCGCGCCTCCCATGCCCACCCCGGCGGCGAGCCATCCTCGGGCGTGAAGCTGTGGCAGCTGTTGTTGGCCGGGTTGGGCCTCCTGACCACTCTGCTTTTCCTGCTTGGCGCGGGCGTCACCCAGATGGTGTTCTGGCTTTGGGGATTGGACTTCCTGCTGATCGCGTCACGCGACGACGTCGCTCGTGCGGGGGTTTCACTGTTGCTGCGCACGAGCCCGCTGATCGCGGTCGGCGCCGCCGCGGCATTCTCGGCTTGGGGCCATAAGGGTCCCGGTTGGCGCAAATATCTGGCGGGGTGCCTGGTCGCCGTCGCGCTGATGACGGTTTCCATCCCCTTCGGCAAAAGCGTCCCCTGGCTGGCGATCTCACCGTTCGTGGCGGCGATCGCCGCCATGATGGTCGGGGTGGTGGTTCTCCGCCGCGGCCCCGGCGAGCGAGTCGATGGCGTGCGTTGGACAGGTTTCGCCGCGCTGTTCTCGATCGCCGTCTTCCTGTCGTCGATCGCCCCCGCCGCCGAGATCGCCGCCGGCGGCTATTTCGATCATCGCGTTCAGCCGCTCCGACAGGCGGCGGCGGCGGCGGCGAACGCGGCCGCGACTTCCGACAAGAGCCAGAACACGAAAACCAACCCGAACAAGGACCAGGCCTCGGCCATCGCCACGAACGCCTGTGACAACTACCTGATCTGGATCGGCGACAAGGCCATGGTCCTCGATTGCGACCGCGCGGCTCCGATGAGTCGGCTGAAGCTGATCTACGGCGCCCACGATTTCGAGGCCCAGCTCGATCGCCGCTTGCGGCCTCGAACCCTGTGGAGCCCGCCCAGCCCCAAGCCCTAGGTCCCCGACACGGATCACCCCGGAGAAATACCCTGGGATTCTTCCGGAGATGCGCTTTAGCCCTCCCGTTGTCAGGATCGTGTCGATTGCGACGTTGGCGGCGCCGGCCCGAGCCGATGGCGCGACGTCGAGCGGTCGTGACGGGATGGATCGCGCCGCGCAGGAGCGGCGAGATGATCGAAAAGGCTGGAACCGGGGAGCGCGTCTACCTCGCCATCAAGAGTCACCTGCTGGCCGAGAGCGACCATCGGCCTGGCGAGCGCGTCGACATCCGCGACCTGTCGCGCCGGTTCGGGGCCAGCGCTTCGCCGGTGCGGGCGGCCCTGCACCGCATGACCGGCGAGCGGCTCTTGGTGAGCCACCAAGGCGAAGGGTTCTCGCTGCCCAGGGTCACCGAGCCAGGTCTGTCGGATCTCTACCAGTGGAACGCCGCCTTGCTGGTCAATGCCCTGCGATCGGTCCCAGCCGGGTTGGCGACGCCCGCGCCGGACATCGATCCGGTCGCCCAACCGATCGCCTGCCTGGAAGGTCTGCTCTGCGTGCTCGCCGCTCAGAGCGGGAATATCGAAGTCGAGTGGGCCGTCGCCGGGGTCGGCGATCGACTGCGCCGCGCGCGGCGCGGCGAGTTGGTCCTCGTCCCCGACTTTGCTGATGAGGTCGCGGAACTGCGGCGCCTGGTGACGAGCAACGATCCGGTCGGTGTTCGCCAGATGATCATCGCCTATCACCGGCGTCGCCTGCGCCTGGTCCCCGCGCTCGTTCGTCTCCTCCACGGCCTTGGGGATCGCGAGCCACGGTGAGTTCGGCGGGAATTTTCGGAAAATTCCCGCGCTATCTCCTGCGTGTTCTCCACCTGTAGTCGCATCGTTCAACCGTCACGGCAGGCGTGACGACCTGATGAGGAGACCGTCATGGAACGGATCGAACTGAACGACGAGCTGATCGACCTGGGCGCGGTGAGCGTCGAGACCCAAGGCAATGGCCACGACGAGATCGAGGGTTTCGTCCTGCAGCCGCGCACCGGCATCAGCGACGACTGAACCTCGTTTGGGCGTTCCTCGAACGGGGGACGCCCTCCCCCTTCCCCGCTTTTCCGGAGATCGACATGGAACGGCAAGACGAACCGGCGACCGAAGTGATCGAACTCGGCGTCGCCAGCGAACTGACCCAAGGCATGATGGGTGTGGATATCGAGGGCTTCCAGCTGCAGCCCCACGCCGGCCTGTCCGACGCCTAGTCCCACGGCGGCGTCCTCGGCCGAGGGCGCCGCTCCGGAGCCTCAGATGGACCTCGTTGTCCCCGACCACATCGCCTACTGCTTCAGCGCCGGCCGGCCGATCTTCCTCGACATCGCCCGCGACCGGTATTTCACCGTCTCCGAGACGCTCGGCGACGCCTTCGGCGCCTTCCTCCGCGAAGAGCACGCCGCTGGGCGGCACGACGAGATTGACGCTCTGGTCCGCCACGGCCTCCTGGCGCCGTCGGCCGCCCCATTGACGACACGTCGCTCGCCAATGCCCGTTCGTCGGGAATTGCCCCGCTGGACCTCGCGGCGGTTCGGGCTGGGCGAGGCCGTCGCCGTCGCTTCAGCGATTTGGAGCGTGCGGCGACACCTGCGCCGCCAACCGTTCGCCCAGGTCATCGCGCGATTGACGCGCCAGCGGGACGGCGCTCAGGTGGGGGACGCCGAACAGACCCGTCGATCCTGCGCGGACTTCCTGCGTCATCGTTCGCTCGTGCCCATCGCTTCGGTCTGCCTGCTCGATTCCATTGCTCTGCTCAACTTCCTTCAGGCGCGGGGCGGGCAGGCTGATCTGGTCTTCGGCGTGACGGCCAGTCCATTCTCGGCCCATTGCTGGGTCCAGCTCGAAGACCTGGTTCTCAACGACCATCTCGATCGCGTGCTGGCCTTCACGCCGATCCTGGTGGTGTGATGACGCCTCGCCTGTTGATCGCGCGGGCGCGCGAGCCCGAGGCTCTGCGCCGCCTGGAACGCGCGGCCCTCACGGACCTGACGACGCGATACCGACGCGGCGAGGTCCTGGTCATGAGCGACGTCGAGGCGGATGTGGCCCTGCCCAACGAGGTCGGCGGCGTCTTCGGCGAGCTCTTCAGCCGACCCGAGCACCGCCGGGTCAAGACCGTGTCGGTCGCGGTCGCCGAGGCCCTGGCTGGATCGGGCGGGCGCGAGCTGATCAAGGCGTTCTGGGGCGACTACATCGCCGTTCTCATCACGTCCGACGACACCGTTCACGTGGTTCGCAGCCCGTTCGGGGCGATGGCGGTCTACCGTCTGCAGGTCGGCCCTGTGGAGGTGGTGACCAACGATGTCGGCCTCTTGATCGACCTGGGATGGTTGTCGCCCGCCATAGACTGGGACTTCACCGCCCACTTCCTGGCCTACCCTTTTCTGCGCGCAAGGCGCACGGGGTTCGAAGACCTCTCGGAATTGCCGCCGGGTTCGGCGCTGATATTTTCGCCCGGCCGGGACATCAAGGAGCAGGTCCTGTGGTCCCCGTGGGACCATGTGGCGCCCCATTCAGAACCTGGCCTCGCCGAGCGCCTTCGGGACGAGACACGGCGATGCGTGCGAGCCTGGGCCGAGGACCGCCAACGGCTGCTCCTCGAGCTTTCCGGAGGCCTCGATTCCTCGATCCTCGCCGCCTGTCTCCAGGACGTCGCGGCCGAAGTCACGTGCGTGAACATGGTTTCGCCGGCGCGCGATGGCGACGAGCGGATCTTCGCGCGGGCCGTGGCGGAAAGGCTTGGGCTGGTCCTCCACGAAATCGAGCTGGAACCGCGCGACCTTGATCTGACCGCGCCCCCCGCCATCCGCCGCCCGCGACCCAGCGCCCACGCCCTGCTCGGCGCCTGGGACCAGACGCTCACCGAACGCGCCCGCGACCTCGGCGTCGATGCGTTCGTATCGGGCGGCGGCGGGGACAACGTGTTCTTCAACACGCACGGTTCGGCGCCGGCGGCCGACGCTTTACGGCGCGGAGCGGTCGGGACCTGGTCGACGGCGGTCAAGGACCTGGCCCGGCTGCACGGCTGCAGTGTCTGGCGGGCGGGCGGCATGTCGATCAAACGGGCGGCGAGGTCACCCGCCCCGGCGTGGCGCTCCGACCGGCGATTTATGGCTCCCGCCGCCGCCGGCGCGCTTGCCGAGCCACACCCGTGGCTTGATCAGCCCGTCGACGCCCTTCCCGGAAAGCTTGATCACATCAAGGGACTGATGGGCGCGCAGAACTATCTCGACGGCTTTCCGCGGTCGGCCCAGGCTCCCCTTCTGACGCCGCTCCTCTCACAGCCCATCGTGGAGCTCTGCCTTTCGATCCCGAGCTGGGAGTGGATCCACGAGGGCCGCGATCGTTCGGTGGCGCGTCAGGCCTTCCGCACGGCCTTGCCGCCCGTGGTCGTGGACCGTCGGTCCAAGGGTAATCTGGCGGGGTTCGCCGGTCCGGCGTTCGAGGCCGCGCGGGGCAAGCTTGCCGGCCACCTCCTTGGCGGACGGCTCGACCAGGCCGGCCTGCTGGACGCGGCATCCCTGCGGTCGGCCCTGGAAGAGACCGGACCGCCGAAGGGCTCGGACTATTTTCGCATCCTGCAGATCGCGGACGTCGAGTCCTGGGCCCGGCGCTGGAGCTAGGGCGCGACATCCGCCGCGCGCGCTCGCAGCGCGCGCCAGCGCGCGTATTGGTCAGCCTTGGCTGGGTCGGGATCCTCGACGCCCTGGAGCCAGAACCGGAACCAGTCGAGGTTGCGCTGATAGACGGCCAGCTTGTGGCGCGGCTGGACCTTGATGTGCGGCTCCTGGGCAAAGACATAGGCCTCCACCGGCGTCTTGCTGTTGGAAAGCCTGGCCAGCAGCTCGGGGCCGATGCGGTACTCCTGCTCGGACATCTGCATCAGGGTCGCCGCGTGCAGGCGCTCGGTCTTCAAGGCCGGCGAAACGAGCTTCCACCGCTCCGGCGTCTCTTCGGGCGCGCCCAGTCCCCAGGCGGTCTTCATCGGTCCGTGGTTGTCGCGCCCGGCCACGCCGTGGACCCAGTAGTAGGTCGGCTCCAACTGCGGGGTGCTGATCGACACCGCGCTCAGAAGATCGGACTCGGTGGCCACCCACATGGCGACCTCGCTTCCAAAGCTAAGGCCGCCCATGCCGATCCGATGGCGATCGATGCGGCCCTTCGCGGCGAGATCATCGACGATGGTGCGGATGCCCGACAGCGCGACCTGATAGTTCGCGACCGAGTCCTGCAGGGTGTAGGGCGCGGCCGTCTTGTTGATGCAGAGGGTGGCGATGCCGGAGGCGGCCAGGACCCGCAAAGGCCATTCCTCGCCCAACCCGCCGAGCGCCAAGCCGCCGCAGCTGTAATAGGTGAGGAAAAGCGGCGGCGGCTGTCCATCCGCATGGGTCGCCGGGATCAGGATCCCGGTGAAGGCCCGACCGGCGCCGTCGGTCCAGGCCAACGGTTCGGCCTTGGTCTGGCCCAGGAGCGCCAGGGCGGCATTGGGGGCGGCCAGGACGGCGCGAGCGCCGGTGTCGAGGTCGATGCGCTCGAGGCGCGACGGCGTGTCGGGATCGGCGACGACGCAGAGGGCCCAGGCGGTCGTCAGGGCGCAGGGCGCGGCGTCGTCCAGGCCGCCGCCGACCAAACCGCTGGTCGCGATGAGGGCGCGCACCATTCCCCGACCGACATCCCAGCTGACAAGGCTCTGGCGATGGCCAGGCTCCGAGCGCGTCAGGACCACGACATCGCGTCCTGGCCGCCACTGGCCATTGTCGATCGGCCCCCTGCACAGCGAGTCCTCGCAGGGGATCGGCGGTCCACCGGCCGGGGGCAGCACCTGCGCCTTGGCGGACTGGCCGCGGGGCCGGTCGATCGACAGCTTTCCATAGGCCGACTCCGCGCCGGGGATTGAGAGGCCGGACCATAGGGGCTTGAGCTTGTTGTCGGTGGGAAGGCCAAGGTCCTCGGCCGCGGCTTGATCGATGGCCTCCACGTCTCGGCCGGCGAGATCGGCGTGGTGGAATCTCGGCGGCTCCCGGCCCAGGACGCTGCGGCGGGCGAACCATTGACCCGCAAGTCGCTGGGCGGCGAAGCGCCCATTGACGTCGACAGCCTCGAAAAGGTTCTGGGCGGGATCGACAGCTCCGTCGATCAGCACGCCGTTGTCGTACTCGTCGTGTTCGGCCCGCTGGATCGCCTGGCGCGTCGCGCGGACCCGCCAGGCGAGACCGGACTTGCCGACGACGAACGCCTCGATGTCGGCCGCGTCATGGGTGACCTGCTCGACACGGCCCGCGTCCGGGCTCGCGCGCCAGACCTGCGACCCGTCCTCGGTCACCGACCGGAAATAGAACCAGCTTCCGTCGGCCGACCATTGCGGCGTCTCCCCTGTGGCCGGCCCCGCGTCCGTCCAGATCGGTTGGCCGCCGTCGGCGACCTTCCTGGGCGGTCGTGAACCGTCGATCGGCGCGGCCCACCAGGACAGTCGTCGGCGGTTGTCGACGATCGAGGCCTGTTCCTGCCGATAGACCACCCAGCGCTCGTCCGGCGACACCGAGACCCCGGACAGGGACGCGATCTCGACGGTGTCGCGAAGCGACGGAATCTCGGCTGGCCTTGGCGTCCGCGTCGCCGCGAGCGCCAAGGCCAGGATCACCGCCGTCACCATGACTTGGTCACCGTCATGGCCACGACCCGCCCGATCGCCGAGGCGTTGTCCGTATCGAAGCCGACGGCGCTTGACGGCGTCACGCTCTCGACGAACGGTGGATCCTTGTCGAACAGATTGCTGGCCGAGAGCGTCAGGCGCACGCCCGCGAGCGGCCCCTCGGCGATCGCCAGTCGGTAGGACGCGGTCAGATCAACCGTCGCCCAGCTCGACACGGGCCGGTTCGGCGTCACCGTCTGGTTGGTGTAGCCGCCTGAATAGTTGACGGCGGCGGCCAGGTCCCAGGACCCGTGCGACCAGTTTCCCCGGCCGCGCAGACGCAGCTTCAGGGGATTGCCGACCGTATCGACCACGTCGCTGGACGGCGAACCGGGGGTGAAGCGCTTGTCGACGCGCAGGGTGTAGGTCCCGGCCAAACCGACGCCAACCCGGTCGGCGCCGCGTTCGCCCTGCCAGCCGAGATCGAAGTCGACGCCGTCCTGCACCAACGACGACAGGTTCTGGGTGCGGGCGTTGGCGATGACCTTGATGTCGGCGGCCGCGATGCCAGAGGTGTTGGAAAGGTAGGGCGAGGCGTAGTAGCCGGCGATCTCTGCCGCGGTCGGCGACTCGTTGAGTTGGCTCCTATAGAGATTGCGGTTGATCAGCATGTTGAGCGCGTCGGCGTTGGGCGCGCCGATGCGGCCCTTGTAATCGACCCGGTAGTAGCCGGCGGTCACCCGCACCCCCGGCGCGGCGGGCGGCCGCCACTCCAGCCCGGTCGTCCAGGTCTTGGCGCGCTCGGGGCCGATGCCCGGCGTGTTGCCCAGCAGGAAGAGGACGTTGGTCTTGCCCGTTGGCGATTGCGGATCGACCACGGTGAACGGGAAGTACTGGATCAGGCCGGGGCCGACCCGCTGGTCCTGGAAGCTGGGAGCTCGGAACGATGTTCCGTAGCTGCCCTTGAAGGTGAGGCCGCCGATGGTCTTCCAGTCGAGGCCGATCTTGGGGTTGGAGGTGCGGCCAAAGTCGCTGTAGTCCTCGACCCGTCCCGCCAGCGAAAGCTCGACACCGCGAACGCCGGGGATCGCCTGGGCCTCGCCCACCAGCGGCGCGCGCAGTTCGGCGTACACCGCCTCGATCTTCCGCGTGCCTGGGAAATTGACCGGCAAGGTGCGCGGATCAGCGGTCGTCTGATAGGTGGAGGAGGTTGTCTGGTATCGCTCGCTGCGATGCTCGTAGCCGACCGCGAGCTTGAGCGGCCCGCCCGGAAGGTCGAAGAGTTCGCCGTCGCCCTTCAGACCCGCCGTCCAGACGGTGTAGACGCTGTCGCTCTTGGTCCATCCCCGGATGGACTCGATGGTCGTTGGATTGGTCGATCTGGCATCCCCGAAGAGATTGTAGGCCGTGGCCGGGTTGGTGTCGGCCAGCGCCAGGTTCAGGCGATAGGTGTTCACCAGATTGCGATAGCCGGTGACATCATTCTCGCGGCCGTAGCCGCCCGACGCCGTGACGGACCAGGATCCGATGCGACGCGTGAGGTCGGCCCCGCCGTTCAGGGCGCGGACATGGCCATGGCTGCGCTCGGCGCCCAGATCGTCGGCGAAACGATACTGCACGCGGACCGGCCGTCTGGTCCCGATCGGATCGACATAGAAAGGATTGGTGACAGGGACCGTCACCTGGGTGGCCCAGATCGACGTCCCGCGCAGGTCATAGCGCCGGTCGGCGCCGAGCAGGCGGGCCGAAAAGGTCGTGGCGGCGTCGAGGTCCAGGCCGCCCGACAGATAGACCGACTGACGCATCTGGCGCGGCAGGATGTCGGTTCCCAGGCGGGCATCCCGGCGATTGACCTGGTCCGCGTCCAGTTGGGCCGGCGTCAGGCCGACCCCGTTCTGTCCGGCGGGGATCGCGAAGTTGCGGCCGCCGGCGACGATGGTGCCAGGCGTGGCGTAGTTGGACCTGTAGTCGCGAGCGCCAAACGGGCGCAGGTCCTCGCGGGCGAAGTCGCGATCGTCGGCCTGCAGGCGACCACGGTTGAGGTACTCGTATGCGACCGTCACATGGCCGCGGTCCCAGATCTTGCCCACGACCTGCGAAAACTGGACCTCGCTGAAGTCGCCGTCCGCAGTTCCATAGCGGATGCGGGTCTCGCCCCCGTCGAAGCGGTCGCGCATGATGACGTTGACGACGCCGGCCACGGCGTCGGAGCCGTAGAGCGCCGAGGCGCCGTCGGCGAGCACCTCGATCCGTTCGACGGCCGTGGAGGGGATCAGCGACAGGTCCGCGAAGCTTCCCGCCACGCCGCCCATCGCGGGGCGATCACCGCTGACGAGCACGAGGGTCGAGGTGTTGCCCAGGCCACGCAGATTGACGCCTGCGCCGAAGCTGGCGTTGAAGATCGCGCCATTGCGGTTGCTGAGCGAGGCCGCGCCCTCGGATGCGCCGCCGCCGTAGTTCTGCGGCAAGGCTTGAAGGAGTTCCTGGGAGGAAGCGTAGCCGCTGGCCTCGATGTCCTTGCGGGTGATGGCGATCAGGTTGGAGCCCACCGGCGCCGCGCCGCGGATCCGGGTGCCGGTGACCACGAGCTCCGACAGGGTCTCAGCGTCGCCGGCCTGGGGCTCCCCCAGCGCGGTCGGGGCCTGGCGCAGCACCAGCTTGTCGCCGACCGGCGTCAGGACCAGGCCCGTGTTGGCGAGCAGTCGCTCGAAGGCTTGGTCGGGAGAGAAGCGGCCCTTCAGGGCCGGGGCGGTCTTGCCGGTCACCAGGGTCTGGGGCGCGATCACCTCGCGGCCGCTGGCCTGGGCGACGGCCGCCAGGGCCTGGCCAAGATCCTGGGCCTTCTGGTCATAGGCCTGGACGGGTTTGGACTGGGTCTGGGCGGCGGCCTGGCCGGCCAGCAGAGTCAGGGCCGCGGCGCTGGCGAGCAGGCCGCGGCGGGTCGAGATCGAGAACATGTTTTCCCCCAAGGACGCGAGACGCGTGGTGTCTGGGTGCTAGGGACGAGGGGCGCGGTGGAGACCCCCCAAAAAAGTTCATGAGGTCGTCACGACCCCGTCTTAGGTCGAGGCGCGGCTCAGGACGATATCGCCGCCGGGGGCGGCGTTGACGCTCAGGCCGAAGGCGGCGGCCAGGCCCTTGGCCAGGTTTTCCGAGCCGGTGACGCGGAAGGCGCCCGAGACGCGAAGGGCGCCTAGACTCGGCTCGGCGAAGCGGATCTTGCGGGTGTTGTAGCGATTGGCGATAGCGGCCACGTCCGACAGCGGAGCCTGGTCGAAGGCGCGCATGCCCGAGGGCCAACTGGCCTCGACCTTAGAGGCTGAGGTGATCCTCGGCGCGCTTAGGCCTGGACCGAACCGCACCTCTCGGCCGGCCGCGAGCGGCGCGCTGGCGGGCAGTAGCCGGGCGGCGGCGGCGGTCAGGCGCGGCTGGCCCGACAGGACGGTGACGGCGGTTTCGCCTCGGGCGGCCAGGGCCAGGTCGAACGTCGCGTCCTTGGCTTCGAGGCCGGCCTCGCCGGCCTGGACGGTCAGGTCGCCGGCGACGACGAACCGGGCCCGGCCGCGCTCCAGGCGCACGGTTTGCCGGCCGCCCCTGGTGGCGGCGGTGGCGGCGCTGTCGGTGTCCAGCACCATGGTCGAGCCGTCGGCGAGCATGATCGAGCGGATCTGGCCAACCGCCGTGGCGTAGTGCGTCGCGCCCTGCCCGCCCCGAAAGACGACGGCGCCCAGGGCGATGGCGGCCACCACGCAGGCGGCGAGAGCTCCGGCCAGGGCGTAGACCGGCGTCAGGTCGCGCTGGGGCCGGCCGGTGCGCAGGCGCATTTCGGCCAAGCGCGAGCTGCCCAGCACGACGGACTCGTTGAAGCGCGCGACAAGGCGGTCATAGGCCCGGCCGTTGGCCGGATCGGTCCGCCAGGCGTCGAAGTCGGCGCGATGGGCCTCGGCCCCGGGGCCGCGCACGCGCGCGAACCATCCCGCCGCCTCCTGGCGCAGCCGCTCGTCCTGGTCGTTCGGTGTCATGCCCCCGATGGTCCTCAAGGCCTGCCGAGCGCGCGGTCGAGATGAGCGATGGCCGTCGCCATCTGCTTTTCGATCCCGCCTACGCTCATGCCCCACTCCTGGGCGATCTGCGCGTAGGTGAGACCGTCCAGACGATGGCGCAGGAAGATCTCGCGCGTCTTGGGCTTCAACTTCAACATCGCCGCTTCGTAGCGCGCCAGGGTCTGGCGCGCCACCAGGGCCTGATGGGGATCGCTGTCGTTGGCCGCGTGGAGCTCGGGCCGCAGCTCGGCGTGGGTGCGCTCGATCCGTCGCGAAACGTTCTTGGCCCGGTCGCGCAACAGGTTCCAGACGATGCCCTTCAGATAGGACTCCGGATTGGTCAGGGCCTGACGGTCGGCCGCCCCAGTCAGGCGGAGGAACACCTCCTGGACGATGTCGCCGGCCTCCTCGTGGCTATAGCGGCGCGTCAGCAGGTTCAGGAGCTTGGGACCGTGGCTGCGGAACAGGCGCTCGACCTGTCCGCTTTGTCCGGTCGCTTCGACCGGACGCGGGCGGGGTTCGACGAGGAGGTCGGTCATGCGACCCCCTCCCCTGCCCGTCCGACGACGGGCGTCGTCACGAACCCGCCTTTCAGATGATGGCCACCGGCCATGGCTCGCCTCCATGAGGCGTCGCCCGACGAAGGTCGGGTCGTCTTGAGACCATGGCTTGAGCAGCAGGGCGCGCGTCGTCATCGACGCTGGTCGCGCAGGCGCGCCGGCCGCGCCGGGTGACGACCGGACGCGGAGCGGTTCTATCAAGCGAGGTTCTCACGCCTCGGCGTCGCGCTTTCAGCGACGCGTCACGAGTCTAGAACGATGGCTTCTCGGATGGCAAGTCGGCACGTCTTGGGCCGAGGTAGATGCTCAGCTCGTAAGCGCGGTCGCCACGCCGGAGGCGGCGGCCAGCAAGGTAGCGGCCGCCGTGGCCAAGGCCGCTATGCGGTTGAGGCGCGCGCTCTTGTTGGCCGCGTTGATGATCCCAACCACCCAATGGGCTTGGGACTGACTGGAGCCGAGCGGCTCGATCACACCTAGATCGACCCAGAGCGGTGAGATCTGCACCTGCGCAGACAGATACCAGTAGTAGGCGCTGACCACGCCGGTGGCCGCGCCGAGCAGGGCCAAGATCAGGCTTATGAACGACATGGGGAGCTCTTGGAACTAGCTGGACTTGGCCGCTCGGGCTGCGACGTGAAAGTCAGGATTGGCGATGATCTCGTTGAGTTCAGACAGGGCGTGGCTGAAGTTCCGTGCGGCCTCGTCCGCGCCGCGGCCAAAGGCGGTCAGTTCGATCCGCAGGCACCAACGGCCGGGCACCTGGTCGAAATGGCGATGCTCCCTAATCTGAAGGTCGACATAGAGCAGGTTCTGTTTCGTGAAGGGGCAGGCGGCCAATAGAGTCTGGGCCAGCCCGATCATGTCCTGCTTCCGCTTGGCGTGTAGACTGATGAACCCGACATCGACATAGGCTTGGATCGCGACGTCCGGGTCGCCCGGGTGGGCGTGAGGGTTCGTCTCAGGCGGGTCCAGATTGCAGCCATAGGACGCGAAGGGACCGGTCGGGGCGTTGATTGTCCGCAGCAGCGACTGCATTTCCAAACTGTCGGCGATTTCGGGAATGAGCGCGATCCGGCCGTGATCGGTGCGCAGGTCCTTGAACCCATGATTGGTCGTGCCGTCTTCGCGCTGCGGGTTGGGATCGTAAGGCACGGCCGAAGCCCAGCCGCCGACCTGGATCTTCCACCAGTCGCCCGCGTCCAAATCCGTCTCAGCTGTCGACATCACGTTCCCGCACTTTTCTCTTGTGACGCTTCGTGCAGTACTACTCTTGGGCGCATTGGCCCAGCGCGGGCATGAGCCATGGCCGAGGGGCAAAGCGCTTCGACCGGGGGCGGGGCGATCATTCGCCGTCTGGTGATCCAGCGGTTCCGAGGGATCCAGAGCCTGGAGTGGCGGCCAAAGCCTGGCCTCAACGTCATCCTCGGCGGCGGCGACGCCGGCAAGACGACGATCCTGGAGGCCATCGCCCTTCTGCTGAACCCCTCCAACGCCACCGTCCTGGCCGAGGCCGACTATTTTGGCGGCGATCGCGGCAAGACCTTTCGGATCGGCGCGGTGATGAGCTTGCCGCCATCCAGCGGCGTCGACCATCAGCCCTCCCATCTCTTCCCCTGGACTTGGAACGGCAAGGATGCCGTCGAGCCTAAGTTCGACGGCGACGACCCGTCCGTGGCGGGCCAGGAGGTCTACAAGTTCTGCGTTACCGGCTCTCCTGAGCTGGACCTGACGTATGAGGTTCTTGGTCCCGGCGACAAGGTCGATCGGTTTTCGCCCAATCTGCGCCGACAGATCGGCTTGGTGCGACTTAGCGGTGACGATCGCAATGATCGCGACCTTCGATTGGTCCAAGGCTCGGCCCTGGACCGGCTGCTGTCGGACCCGTCGCTGCGCTCGCGGTTCAGCGCCAAGTTCTCTGGCGCGGAACTGAAGGCCGACCTCGAGGCCGACGGCCAGGCGGCGCTGCAGGCGCTGGACGATGCGTTCCGGGACCGCGCCCTGCCCCACGATCTGGGACTGGGGCTCAACGCCCAGCAGGGACAGTCGATAGGGGCGCTAGTCGGTCTGACGGCGACGAGCGGCGAAGCGCGTCTGCCGTTGGCCAGCTGGGGCGCGGGCACGCGGCGCCTAGCGGCCCTGGCCATCGCCCAGGCCAGCCGGACCGGCGCGCCCATCACCCTGATCGACGAGGCCGAACGCGGCCTGGAGCCCTATCGTCAGCGCAAGCTGGTGGGCGACCTCCTCAAGGGATCATCGCAGGTCTTCATGACCACCCACAGCGCCGCGGTGCTGTCGGCCGCCGAGGGCGCGCATCTTTGGCATCTGGTCCAGGGGAGCACCATCGGCGAGCTGGCCACCGACAAGATCGCCCTGCATCAGAAGGCCGATCCCGAGACCTTCCTGGCGCGGTTGGCCATCGTCTGCGAGGGCCCCACCGAGATCGGCTTCCTGCGCTTTGTTCTGGAACAGCGGCTATCAGGAGACCTGCTCGACCGGGGGATCAAGTTCTGCAACGCCGGTGGCAACGCCTTTGCTCTCGAGCTCATCGAGGAGATGGTCGAGGCAGGGTTCAACGTCGTGGGCTTGGTCGACGACGAGAACGAGAAGAAAGGCCGCTGGACGGCCCTGAAGTCCAAGATGGGGGCCCATCTGCTGCAATGGCCTGGCGGCTGTACCGAGGAGATGGTGATCGGTCGTCTCGACGAGACCCGCTTCGACGCGCTGATCGCCGACCCCGAGCGTGGGCGCGCACCCGCGCGCCTGAAGAGTCTGGTCGAGCGCCTAGCGGCGGCCAAGCCGGATCTCGCCCCCGTCGAACTGAGCTTCGAGGCGATCAAAGCGGCCGCCGGCGCGGACCTCAAGGCCCTGGTGATCGCCGCGGCCAGCGGTTCGGCAAAGGGTGCCCCGGCGACCGCTGAGAAAACCTGGAAGAAGCACGGCAGGGCCTGGTTCAAGTCCGAGAGCGGCGGCCGAGAGCTGGCGGGCAAGGCGCGAACGTTTGACGTCCTGCCGAAGCTGGAAGATTGGCTGGGGCCGCTGGTGACGGCGATCGACAAGACCAGCGCCGAATGAGCGACGCCGAGGTCGCCAAGGCTCTGCGGTCCGATCTTGGCCTGGTCGTGGTCCAGGCGCCTGGCGGTTGCGGCAAGACCTACCAGGGCGCGGCCTATGCGCAGTGGCTCTGTCCTCGGATCGCCCCGGCCCGTCTCCTGATTTTGGCCCACACCCACGCGGCCTGCGACGAGTTCGCCAAGCGCACCCGCGCCTTCGCCGCGCGAGTCGAGGTGCGCACCATCGACAGCCTGACGGCCGAGGTGGCCAGCGCCTATCCGCCAGCCGCCGGGACCGAAAGCCTCGATTTCGAGGGCGCGGCCCGGTGGGCGGCGCGGATCCTCAGCCAGGCGCCGTTCGTGGCGGCCACCCTGGCGCGGCGCTATCCTGTGATTATCTGCGACGAGCACCAGGACGCCAGCCCCGACCAGCACGCCGTGATCATGGCCCTACACGGCGCCGGGTCGAAGGTGCGGATCTTCGGCGATCCCATGCAGCTGATCTATCCGGGCGGAGGGGACAAGGGTCTGAAGGCCGACTTGGCGCGTTGGGAGACGCTGCTGGCCAGCGCCGACGCTCGACCCGAACTCGATGAACCCCATCGCTGGAAGAAGACCAATCCCGAGCTCGGCGGTTGGATCCTGGAGGCCCGGGCGGCGCTGCAGGCGGGCCATCCGCTGCGGCTCGGCCAGCGGCGCGTGCGGGGGCTTTCGGTCATCGTCTGCGAAAACCAGGCCCGACGGTCACTGGGCCTGCAGTTGGACCCCGAAACCCGCGCGCCGGTGACCAGGATGCTGAACGACAAGGCTCCGCTCCTCGTTCTGTCGCCACACAAGGACACGGGACGAGCGATCCGCGCGGCCAGTGGTCGGCGCCTGCCGATCTGGGAGGGCCACGCTCGCTCGGCCCTGCCGACCCTTACCGTCGCTCTGGCCAAGGCGGCCAATGCCGGCCAGGTCGCCGAGGCGGCCATCACCTTCTGCCAGGAGATCTGCACCGGCTTTTCCGATGGGGCCTTCGCCAATCGGTTCCGTGACGAGCTGTGCACGGGCTGCGCCCAGTCTGCGCGAGGCAAGTTCGTGGCCCTGCAGGCCATGGCCAGGGCCGTGCTTGAGGCGCCAGACCATCGCGGGGTTGGCCAGATGCTCCGACTGCTGCAGGCCGCCAGGAAGAGCGATCCAGGCTTCGCCGGCGTCCATATCGATTATCCAACCGAATTCTGGGAAGCTGCGCGCCTTGCCGACCACGAGGACCTGCAGGCCGCCATCGACCACCAGATCGCCCACCGGCGGGCGCTTCGGCGCATGCCCCCGCCCCGGGCGATCAGCACCGTCCATAAGGCCAAGGGCCTGGAGGCCCGGCGCGTGTTGGTGATGCCGTGCGAGGACAAGACATTCAAGGCCAAGGACGCACGCCTGCTCTATGTCGCGCTCAGCCGCGCCACCGAGTCCTTGACCTTGGTGGTGTCGGCTGAAAAGCCCAGTCCCTGGATCGATCTTCGCTCTTGAGCTCATGCCCTCGGGATCTCGGGATGGTCATCCTTGGGGGATCGCGGGTTTCGCCAGGATTGTCTCCTTCCCGCTCCCTTCCTAAATCTGGTGATCGCGCTGGCAGCGCTGGGGAGTCCGAGCCATGGCGCAAGCCGCCACTCTTGACGAAGACGTCGCGCTTGAAGATCGCCGGCTCTGCTCCGACTGCATAGGCGACGCCTTTCTCAGCGGCGAGATCAAGTTGCACGGCGATCCGGGGACTTGCTCCTACTGCGCCCAGGAGGGGCGAACGATCGGGCTTTCGGCCCTGGCTGACCGGGTGGAGGTCGTCTTCGAGCAGCACTATCGCCGCACGTCCGACCAGATGTCGGGCTACGACTACGCGATGCAGAAGGAGGGCCTTCGCGACTGGGAGCGCAGGGGCGATCCCACCGTCGATGTCATCGGCTGGACCGTGGAAATCGACGAGCAACCGGCGATCGACCTGCAGGCGCTGCTTGAGGAACGCCATTCCGACTTCGAGATGGACGCCATGGGCGAGGAGACCGAGTTCGCCGAGGACGCCTATTACAAGAGCAAGGGCGTCAACGACATCGACTTCCAGCTGGAGTGGACCGCCTTCGAGGAGGGCCTGAAATCCCGAGGACGCTTCTTCAACAGGGCCGCTGAGGAAAGGCTCTTGGACCTGTTTGGCCAGGTCCATACGCTGAAGACCGAGGACGGGCGCTCGGTCGTCCGCGTGATCGGGCCGGGAACCGACATTCCCTCGCTGCATCGCGCGCGTGTCTTCCAATCCACCGCCAAGCTGCAGGAGGCGCTGGCCGCGCCCGAACGCCTTGTCGGGTCTCCGGCCAGCCAGTTCGCCTCGGCCGGTCGCATGAACGCCAAGGGCGTGTCGGTTTTCTACGGCGCGACCGGTCCGGAGTTGACGCTGGCGGAGACCCGGCCGCCGGTCGGAAGCCGGGCGATCCTGGGCCGGTTCGACCTGCTCGCGCCGCTGAGGGTCCTGGATGTTGAAGCCTTGGAGAAGGTGCTCGAAGAGGGCAGCCTGTTCGATCCGGGGTTCATCCGCCGCCTTGAGCGGGCCAAGTTCTTGGAGCGCTTGGCGGCCAGGATCCGCATGCCGGTGATGCCCGACGACGAGGGCGTGGACTACCTGGCCACCCAGGCCATGGCCGAGTACCTGGCCGATCGGGTGGAGCCCCGGGTGGACGGAATCCTCTATGGGTCGGCCCAGGGCCATGATGGCGCCCACAACGTCGCCCTGTTCAATCACGCCGCCCATGTGGCTCCGCATCGTCCGCCGCTCGGCGCGACCTACGAAGTCTGGAGCGCCCGGCACGACGAGGATGGGTTTGAGCCCAGCTACACCGTCTGGGAAGAGCTGAAGCCCGAGGAGGTCGCGAAGGCCAAGGCCGCGCTAGAACGTGACCGGGACCCGATGTCACGAGCCCTGGATCCCGATCCTGTCATGCCGATCTACGACGATGATGGTCGCGAGCCGATGCTTCGGCTCGACCGTGAGAGCCTGGAGGTGCGCCACGTTCGGCGGGTGAGCGTCGACGCCCCGGCCCATAAGGTCGATTTTCGCGCAAGTCGGACGCGCGACGACGTTCCGTTCTAGCGGCCAAAGGCGGACGCAGTCAGCAAGACGACCCCAGCGCTGGGCGCTTGGGGCCGTCAGAGGGCGACGATCGCGGCGGTCACTGTGTGAAGCATCAGCTTCTCGGCGAGCCCCGCGAACTTGCGGAGCCACATCTGGGTAGGCGCGGATGGGTTCATGATCTTGCTCCACAGCTTGGACAGGTTGGAAAACACAGTCTCGACGGCGAGGTGGAGAAGGGCGTGGCCCAGGCTCGACAGGATCCAGAGGGTAATCGGTGCGATCGTTCCTTCCACGAGGAATGGGCGGTCTGAACTTCAGGCCTGTCGACAATCTACCACCGGGCGGTGCTCGCCTCAAGAAACGCGCGGCCGGAGTGCCGACGCCGCCGTTCTGAACCGCTTGTCCGCGTGTCTGGTCGTGTGAGCTGCCCGGTGGGTGTTAAGGTGGCGAGCGGAAAGTGAACCTTGGCTCTTGACCGGGCGATTTCACCCCCTATCTTGTTTAGACCGGGCGATTTAGCCCGGTCAGGGAGGTGCGCTATGTTGCAGTTCGATCCGGGTCAGTTCGCCAACGAGGCCGCCACGCCCGAGGGGGTGAAGCTCTGGGAGGTCTTGAACCATCCCGAGGTGATCGCGCGCATGGAGACGGCCAGCGACCTTGGCCGCCCGGCCCTGGAGCCGGTCGAGGATATCCTCCTGCGCGAGATGCGCGAGACGATTCTGCTGGACCGCTACAAGCAGATGGCCGGCAAGATGGTGCGCCAGATCATGGAGAGCCGGGGCTTCGAGCACGACGCCTCCGACGTTCGCCTCAACTCGACGCCCTTCTACAAGGCCAGTCGCTATCGTCGGGTCGATCAGGACGGCGTCTACCTCTTCAAGAGCTCGTCGGACCCGCGTCTGATCTGCCTGTCGGCCGTGCGCGGCGCCGAGGCCCTGCCCGCGCCCGAGAAGGGGCGCTGGATGTTCGTCACCTATCTGACCTCCCCGATCAAGGCCGAGGTCGGCTACCGTTTCAATCTGAAGACCATGGCCAGGTCGGTGGTCAAGGGGCCTGTGGTCTGGCGGGTCGAACGGATGCTGCGGGCCGGTTAGGGCGCGAGGGGGCGGGAGACGTCATGGCCTACAAGACCGCCGAGGAGATCCTCAAGCCCGATAGCCGGTTCGAGGGCTTCGTTGTGCTCGAGGACGACGGCCATCGGCCGATGACCATCTTCGACCACCACGCCTCGATCGGTCGGGTGGTTCTGGCCGGCGCGGCGCCGGCCGAGGTGTGTGACGCCTACGACCGGGCCCGCAACAACATGCTTTACGCCTTCTTCGACTACGACCTCTTCGTCGTCGGCGAGGTCCAGGCCTACGGCGCGTTCGAGCTGGCGCTCAAGCACCGGATCAACGGTCATGGCGGCGAGGGCAAGGGCTCGATGCGTACACTGGTGGATCAGGCCCGCAAGGCCGGGATCTTCCCCAAGCTGGCGGCGGGGGCGGGTCCGTTCGACGATCCGGTCGAGGCGATGATCCTGATGCGCAACAGCTTGGCCCATGGCAATTCCCAGATCCATACGCCGGGCTTGGCGCTGCAGGTCCTGAACTCCTGCGCCTGGGGAATCGACACGGTTTTTCCGGCGGTGGGAGGCTGAGGGATGGAGGCCCGTTACATCGTCCGGTTCGAAGAAGGCTTCCCGCGCCAGGACGTCGAGGCGCTCGGGGCGGAGCTGATGGACAGCGGAGTCCTGGCGCCAGGCTTCTATCCGCCGCCGGCTGGCCTGCTGAATCTGGACGCCATCGTCTACGCCAAGGACGAGCAGGGCTATGACACGGTGTTCCTGCCCGACCGCAATCTGGTCTCGCGCATGGCGCGGGTGGCCCGGGACGGGCACGCCGATCTCCAGGACAAGACCAGCCGCTCGGCCCTGGCCTTGATGGCCTATAGCCAGGCCCTGGGGCTCGACTTGGAGCCTTCAGTGGCCTTCCACGAGCTGGGGTCGATCTCGGGCAACGCGGTCGCCCACGAGGAGCTGTCGTGGTTTCGGGCGGCGGACAAGGCCGCCGCTCACGACTGGATCGCCGCGGCCGCCGGCCGGCTGGCGCGGGTGGACCTGGGAGCGCCCGCCCCGCTTCAGAGCCACGACTTCGCCTTTCCGCTGCGCCGCCAGCGGCGCAACTACGTCGTCGCCCTGAAGATCGCCAGGCTGGCCCTGGAGGATGTCGGATCGCCGCTTGAACGGGCCATCGCCCTGCTCGACTGGATGTACGACGACTTCCTCTTCGCCGGACCCGCAGCGGCCTTCGCGACCATGTATTTCGGGCCCAAGGCCGCCAAGCGGGGCCTCTTCAAGCGCCTGCGCGCGCCCAAGGCCCGCGAGGAGGCGATCGCCGGCGTCAAGAACGCCGCCTGGGACATGACCCATCTGAGCGAGTTCGTCCGCAGGGTCGCGGTGGCCGAGGCTGAGCGCCGCCGCTACGTGTTCGCCAGCGGGGATCTGAGCCTGGTGCGCATCGCGCGCACCTTGCTGCTGCAGCCGCAGGCGGCAGACGGCTGGCCGAGCCTAGGTGAGGCGCTGGCCGAATGGTGGTCGCCGAAGGACGCCCAGGCCCTGGCCGACGCGATGTTCGATCGGGTCGAGCGGCTTCAGGTGTCCGGAAGACCCCTGCCCGATCCGGCGGTCGGCGACATTGACGCGATGATCGCGGCGGGCGAGGCCTGGGTTCGAGCTTGGCGGCCGGGTTAGGCTGCACGAGATCGCGGGAGACGGGCTTTCAGATGCCAGAACAGCGCCACCTCCTCGGCCTTCTCGGGTCCGGGCGCGGTAGAGGCAGCGCCGTTCACGTTTCCGAAGGCGCTCCACGTCCAGGAACGTCCAAGCTAGAGCTTGGAGACGGTGATGAACGAAGCGGCGACGGACCAGCGCAAGATGTTGGCGAGCGGGTATGTCGGCGAGTTCCTCGCCATGGACTTCTTCGACAAGCACCGGATCCCCTACCTTCACACCGAGCAGAACAGACACACCTTCAGCCGGCGTCTTGCAGATGAGAAGGGCAAGCGCCCCGACTTCATGATCTGGGACCCGAACGACCGCAGCCGGGCGCGCCTGGTGGAGATCAAGAACCACGACGTCATGGTGACGGACAAGGTGATCAACATCGATCAGAGCGAGGTCACCGCGCTGCGGAAGACCCAGGACTTTTTCGGGATCCCGGTGCTGTTGGGTTTCGCGATCGGCGAGTATCTTTTCTTTGTCAGGCTGGAGGATCTGCAAAAGCGGCTGCTGGGACAGCAGCTGTACGTCACCGTGGAGCCGGGCCCGCCCCATCATCGCCCGGAGCTGCAGGCCAAGTGGGTCGTCAAGGACGCCCTGGTAAGCTGGGAGAGGACCGACGTCTCGGACATTATCTTCAACAAGGGGCGCGATCCGTTCCGGCTGTTCGAGGATCCGCCCGTTTCTGCGCCCGCGGCGGTTCAGGGCGGGGCGTCGCCGCCTTCGGCGGCCGGGCTCTAGGCGGCCAGCCGCCCCAAGCCCCTGGCGGGTCTTGGCCCTGTCGGGTGACATGGCGTAACAGCGGTCCGGAAGCGGACTCGATGTGAGAGGCTGGCGCCGGAGCAACCGGAGGGCCCGCTGTGCAGAAGCAATCGTATGTAGGTCTGGACGTCTCGCTGGCCGAGACGAGCATTTGCGTTATCGACGAGACTGGCGCCCGGCTCTTCGAGGGCAAGGTGATCACCGATAGCGCCGCGATCGCCGCCACCGTGCGCCGACACGTTGTCGGTCAGGTCGTGCGCGTGGGACTGGAGACCGGGACGGCGGCCGGTTGGCTATGGCGAGAACTGATCGCGCTGGGCTTGCCCGCTGTCTGCCTCGACACCCGTCACGCACATCGCGCGCTCTCCCTTCGCGTCCAGAAGACCGACAAGAACGACGCGCGCGGACTGGCCGAACTCGTCCGACTGGGATGGTACCGCGAGGCGAAGGTGCGGAGCGTCGACGCTCAGTTTGTCCGCTCGCTCCTGATGGCCAGACGCCAGCTGCTGGCCATCAAACGGAACCTCGCCAACCAGCTTCGAAATGTGCTGAAGACCTTCGGACTGACGAGAACATCGACTGCTGGGCGGGGATGGCTCGCCAAGGTGCGCGCGATTACGGCCGAGAACCGCTGGGTGGCGCCTGTCGTCGAGCCCTTGCTGAAGATCTGCGCCGAGCTCGACGTGCAGTTGGCTGCTCTCAACAAGCAACTGCTCATCCTGGCGAAGGAGGATCCGGATGTTCGCCGCATGATGACCGTGCCCGGGATCGGTTCGCTCACCGGCTTGGCCTACAAGGCGGCGATCGACGATCCGTCCAGGTTCACCAGCTCCAGTTCGGCTGGGCCCTACCTCGGACTGGTGCCGAAGGTCCATCAATCTGGTGAGACGGAATGGACCGGGCGGATCAGCAAGACCGGCGATGAGCTGGCGCGAACCTATCTCTACGAGGCCGCCGGCGTTCTGCTCTTCAAGGTGTCGCGCTGGTCGGCGCTGCGGGCCTGGGGTATGCGCCTTGTCCAACGGATCGGCCTGAAGCGGGCGAAGATCGCCGTGGCCCGCAAGCTCGCCGTCCTGCTGCATGCGCTTTGGACCGACGGCGCCGAGTTTGAATGGCGGGCTGCTCAGCCATGACCAGTTAGGCGCGCCAGAACACCACTCCGGCGACGGAGATCGCACTGTCGGGACGACGGGCCAGGTGACCACGCAGCTTTCGACGCGGTTCTACCGCGCGGCTTACAAGGTGGGGCCTCCCTCCGAACAACCCATGCTGAGGTGGCATCCCCGACCTCGAAGAGAACCATGAGCCCGATGGTCGAGATCCATTGCTGAACCCGAGTTGCGCGATCGGCCCGTGAAGGCGGGCGAGATCGTGCGACGCCGGGCGGACGACTTCGTAGCGATCGTTGCGACCTGGCGAGACAGAGCCGCGGGGGTGACATTCGAAGCGTCCGCCCAGATGCTTTGGCGCTGTCCTTTCGGACTAGCGGGTTTGTCGGCCGACGCCGTACCAGCGCAGGATCATCCAACTGGCGACGGCAGCGCAAAGCGACCAAACAGCCACCGATCGGAGGTTGGCAAAAAACTGGCCGGGCTCGACCTTGAGGAAGGCCGGGTAGCTGCCGATCACCACCACCAGCCAGATCACACCAACAGCGAACATGATCACTGCAGCGCTAGTGAGCGCAATTCGGGCTACCCAGCGGGTCAACGACTCGATCAATTGGAAGTCCTTCTTCGCTAGGGTTTCTGTCGTGGCATCGCGATGGCCGTCGAATATGCCCTTCGCGTCCTGAAGGCGCAAACGTGCTTCAACGGCTAAACTGCTTGACCGCTGTTAGAGAACGATCCCTGACGCGGGGTATGCTCAAGTTTGGGGCGGATCGATCGCGCCGCCCTCCCGCGGGGGCTCGCTTTCAATCTCGACGACGCGCGGCATCGCCCTGAAATGCTCCATCAGTGAGCGGGTGGAGGTTTCGTCGATCAGCACGCTTTGATCGACCTCTTCGGCGGTCCGGCGCACGAAGTCGCGACCGTGGCTGGCGATCCACTCCAGGGACGCGAGCTCGAACCCGATCCTGCCGATGAACTGCCTGGACAGCGCGAATTGAGCGCCAGTCGTGGGATTTTCAAACACCAGCGCCAGGTCGTAGTCATCGACGACGGCCGTGCGCCAGCCCGGCATGGTCATCTGCTCGCACAGCGTCTGCAGATCCAGGACGACATAGAGGATCAGCTCGCCGACCACGAACTCATGGAGGCGGTCGAGGTCGCGGATGCTGTTGACGAAGGGCAGGTACGGCGCCCAGTTCCGCTCGGCCTTTTCCAGATTGAGCAAGAAGACGGCGGGCTTGGCCATGCCAAGCGTGTCGAGCAGGGTCTCGAACGGGGTGTCGTCATAGTAGGCGGCGTAGACTAGGCCCGGTTCCGGCGAGACGATGTCGTGTCCGCTCTGATGGGCGCGCTCGATACAGGCGTTGAAGGACTCGATGTGATCCTTGTAGGGCTGGTCATAGGTCTTGCGGCGTATCTGTGGCGCGCCGCGAAAGTCCTCGGCCTGATCGGTTTCCAAGAAACCCGTCAGTTTCGCGAGTTTGGCGGCCTGACGGAGACCGCGCTGGTTCAGGCCCTTTCGGGATTTCACCTCCAGCGGGACCGGATCGTCTGCGCCCAGCAGGCAGACGTCCCCGTAGCGAACGATGTTGGTGAGATCGCAGAGAACGGCGGGAACGCCGTGGGCGATCGCCGAGGCGAGCACGGCGACCTCGCGCTCCAGCCCGGTCTTGCCGCTGATGAAGCCGGCCTCCTGCTTTGGCAGGCTGGCCGTGGTGTCGAAGAAGACGTGCTTGATGTTGAAAGAGCTGATGTAGGCGTAGGCCAAGCCGTCGCCGATGCAGCGCCAGAAATAGATCTGCTCGTGGTAGCGCTCCACGCGCCGGTCCACGGCCGCGATCTTCCGTCGAAGGACCGTCGCCTCGGCCTTGGCCAGGCGACCAGTCTTGAGCTGATGGGTGAGGGTTTTGCCTTCGGCGCGCAGATGCAGAATGTGGCCTTCGTCGCGCGTGATCTCCTTGAGGAGTTGCAGGTTCAGTTCCTTGACGGCCGCCAGATCGTCCCGGTTGGCCTCGATGGTCCGCAACAGGGCGCAGAGGCGAAGGAACGCCTTCTTTCGAACCTTCATCATGGCCTGCTCCGGTCGGGATCGAGCACGGCCATCATGCTCTAGGCGCGCTCGGAAAACCGCTCAAACGCGGTGATGCGTCGAGGCGTCAGGCCCGGATCGTAGCCGTAGATCTCCTGGGCGAGGTAGTCGAGTTCGGCCTGGCGTTCGGCGTCGTCGACGTCGATGTACCAGGCCTTTGGCGCGGGGCCTTCCTCGCCGTTCCAGCGATAGCCGCGCGCCTTCAGCCTGTCCTTCTGCTCGAATGGGGACCGCTCGGCCCAGATCCGCCAGCTGGGCTTGCGGGCCGTCTCCAGCATGTGGGCCAAGGCGGTGCGGCCGCTCTTCAGCGGCCGGCCCAGGATCTCCAGTCCGGCTAGGCAGTCGTTCTGCGCCCGGTGGCCGTCGAAGAAGAAGCCGCACTGGCTGGCCAGATAGGAGAGCTTGGTCCCTTCGAACCCCTCCCCTGCCCAGTCGACTTGGCTCATGGAACAGGCCCAGCCCTTCAGCTTGAACCCCTCGTACAGGCGCTCGAGAAAGCGCCGGTCGAATTGGGCGTTGTGGGCGACGACCACGGCGGCCTGGGTGATGAAGGCGGCGACATCGTTGGGATCGATCGACTTGCCGGCCACCATGTCGTTGGTGATGCCGGTGATACGAGTGATCTCCTCGGAGATCGGGACCTTGGGTTCTCGCAGGGCCACGAACGGCTCGCCCACGGCGCAGATCCGGCCCTCTGCGTCGTACTTGAACGGCACCATGGCCAGTTCGATGATCTCGTCGCGGGCCGCATCGGTGCCCGTCGTCTCGGTGTCGACATAGAGCCCGTCCTTGAGCAAGGCGGCATTGGCGACCGGGGCCAGGGTGCAGGCCTCGAACCGGCGCAGCAGACGATAGCGACCGCTGGCCTCGAGCTGGCGGGCCATGGCTTCCAGGGTTTCTGTGTCCGCGAAGGGCGGCTCGGCGTCGGTCATGCGGCGTCCGGGAATCGTTTGGACCATCCTGCCACATTGGCGCAGCGAGGACGTCCCGCCTGCGGCGGCCGGGCTCTAGGCGGCGTGGCCGCCCCGAGCCCCGAAACGGTCTCGGCCCGTTCGGGTGACGATCCCTGACGCGGGCCCTGTCCTGCGCTCACCGCCGTAGCCAGAACGCCACAGTGGCGGCGGTCACCTGCAGAAGGAGGCGCGCCTCGTCGCGGCTATAGACGTGCTCGCTGAGTTCGCTGCCGTCGTCGTGGTGCGCCAACTGCGTGGCATGCCGGGCTGACGCGAACAGCAGCTCGATCCGCTCGGGAAAAGGCATGCTCTTGGCATCGGGCGGTGTCTTGAGCTTGGACTGGGGTCCGAGTTTGAGCCGCTCGTAGGCGAGCCGACACGTGCCGACGCAGTTCTGATAGTCGCCGTTGTGGAAGGCCTGTTCGGCGAGATGTAGCTGCCGCGCGATCGTCTCGTCGTCTTTCCCGCCGAGCGAAAGCGGCAGGCTCGTTTCAAGCAGCATCACCCCGAACGCGCGCGCGCCCTTCAGCGCCGTGATCCAGTCCGACTGCGCGACCGTTTGGTAGCCGTCGCCCTGCAGCGTCGAATGACCGACCAGGTCGTCAGCAAGCCCGCCGACGCCGAACGCTTGCATCTGCAGTGTCAGCGCCCCGCCGTCGCGCAGGTCCTCGAGCGCGAGCAACTGGCGCGGCGCGAGCTGCGCCTGAAAATCGAGGGAGCGTTTGGCGTTGCCGTCTGTCTGCGCGAACCACGACGGTGCGCTCGCATGGAGCGTCGCCAAACGGACACGGTTCTGGCCGCGTGGGTGGACGTAGAGTTCGAAGCCGTCGATGCGTATCCAGCGCGGCGTCGCTTCCTGCCCTGGAAAGGAACTGGGCTTGGTCGGCGCGATGTCAGTCATCAGCACGAGATCGAACGCGCCGACCGCCTCGCGAAGCCCGACCGCGCGCACGCCCAGCTCCGCGACTTTGTTGTGCTCGAGCATGAGGTCCATGAGATCGTCCTAGCCGTCGCTCGCGGCTCGCTTGAGCTCGGCCATTCTGGCGTCGCAGGCCTCGCGCACCAGCGTGATCAGGTGCTCGGCCGAGGACTTCATGTGCTCGAGTTCCGCCATAGTGATATGGAAGCTGTCCTGGTTGTATCGGGCATCGACGTAGGCTCGCTTCAGCTTCTCAAACGGCTTACGTTCGGCGCGGGTCTCACGAGGCCAGGCGGCCGCCACCGACGGCGCCTTAGTCTCGGCCAGGGCGCGCAAGAACTTGATGTTGTGCGAGCGCGGCGCATAGAAGCCCGTCAGCAGCAGCACTGCGACATAGGCCGCCTCGACCGTCTGGTGCAGGTTGAAGGCGGCTTTGTGAAACCAGTCGTCTTCCTCGCCTTGAGACATTGCGAATTCGGCAAGTTTAAGTGAAGTCCTGATCGTGCCGAAAATCTTCCTGTGATGGCGCTCACCAAGGGCCAGCGCGGCCTGTGGCGTCAGCGGCTTCAGAGGGCTGAAGGCGTGACCAGGCACCTCATAGAGCGCCACGCCCTGGTCGATCGCCTCGCGGAAGAAGTACAGGCCGGCGTCGAGGCCTTGGTTGATGTCGTCGAGGTCGTTGACCATCAGGTTGACGATGCGGCCGATGGTTGGGTCGTGGGCGATCTTTTGCTCCGCCTCCCACCAGTAGTCGGCGATGTCGGTCAGTTTCTCGTCGCTGACCACCACCAGGATGTCGAAGTCCGACAGGTAGCCGTTGTGGATCTCGTCGACGTAGTCGCCGCGCGCGTAGCTGCCAAACAGGATGATCTTGTAGATCTTCGCCCCGCGCCGCCACGGCTGGGTGCCGCCCGCGACGGCCGCCTCGAAGCCGTTCAGCAGGTGGCCGGTGATCTTGTCCAGCTCCCGGTGCTGGCGATCGGGCAGATAGTCGAGATTCGATTTCATCGTGCTGGAGTCTCGCCGACCAGGCCTTGCGGAACAAGGAAATAGCGTCGGGTGGGGAGGTTGCGCCGTCGGTCGCGTTAGCCGCTCCGGGGTTTGAGAAGGCGCTTGATAGATCACCCGCCAACGTCTTTAGCCGAGGCCTGGACATACACGTTGGCACCCCGGGCGAACCGGACCGTTCAAGTTTGGGGGACGAACTGGTCCGGCGCGACTGACGACGCAATTAGCTTCTAGGTTGCACGACGGGTTCTGCCAATACCGGAGAAATACAGGGTCGGCGGAGCTGGGGTCGGTCGGCCTAGAGGTGGAGGCAGGGGGGATTGGGCGCGCCGATCGGGCGCGTTCAGCCGAGTTTGCCCCATGTCTTCCTCTTCCTGGAGCGCCGAACGGATCACCGCTCTGCGCCAGCTTTGGCTCGAGGGCCGCAGCGCGTCCGAAATCGCCAAGTCCCTGGGCGGCGTCACGCGCAACGCCGTCATCGGCAAGGTCCATCGGCTGGGCCTGGGCGGCCGGATGACGCCTTCGAGTCCGCGTCGCGCCCGGATCCCCAGGGGCCAGGTCCGCCCGGTCCGGCGCATGGCGCCGCCCAAGCCCCCTCCCCCGCCGACGACCCCGGCGGTGCGCGCCGCGCCCCGAGCGTCGGTCGCTGTCGAGGCGGTCGCCCGGGTGTTCGACACGTGCGCCCTGTCGGCGCGGACCTGCCGGTGGCCGGTGGGGGATCCTCGGCAGGCGGGGTTCGGCTACTGCGGCGCGGCGGCCGGCGGCAAGGGACCCTACTGCGAGCCCCACCATCGGATCGCGTGTCCGCCTCGCCTGCAAGTCGTCCAGGATCTCGACGGGCGCGAGGCCCGGCGTCGGCGCGGGGGCGCCCAGGAGGCCATGGCGGCGCGGTCCTGACGGCGCGGAGGCCGGCCCTTTGGCTCCAGCGACCTCGCCACCGTCCGTCGCGGGCCACAAGGGGCGCTGCGCTCAAAGCCCTTGTGGCCCACGCCGGGCCGGCGGCGCGGGGCGGTCGGGAGCCGAAGGGCTCTTCCTCCAACCCCGTTCAGGGACAGATCCCATGACCCCCAGCGCCCCCTCCCCTCTCACCGGATCCCTCACCGCCTTCGAGGCCCAGGCCTTGACCCTTGACGATCCGCGTCCGCATCCGCCGGAAGACGCACTGACCCAGATGGGTCATTGCGTGATGACCGAGCTCCTCGACTTGGTTTCCGAAACCGCCCTGGAGGATTTCCAGACCACCCTGGCCGAGACCTTGATCGGCGCCTTTCATTCGGCCGCCCAGCGCATCGAACGGGAGGCCGACCGCGCCCGCGACGAGCTCAATCGCCAGGTTCGTGACTTCGACGGCTCGGAGATCGGCGACACCGACCTGCAGGAGGCCACGCGGCGCACCCGCGCCGGGGACGTGGCGGTCCTGGCCGTGGAGATGATCCGCGACGCGGCGGCCCGGGCTTACACCCTGGCCACCGGCGAGGTCTGGCAGCCCTGGCGCGGCAGCGTGAAGGCGTCGCGGACGACCGCCGCCCAGGTCGAGGCGCGCGAGGCGATCCGCGCTATCAAGGCTCGCCGCCAGAGCGCCGTCGATCCCGGTTCGGTCGTGGTCGGCTTTCGCGCCGCGCCCCAGGCCGACACTCAGGTCGATGCTGGACGCATCTTCGACGCCCTCAACTGGGCGCGTCAGACCTGGCCGACCATGGCCTTGGCGATCACCGGGGCTCGCGGCGGCGAAAAGCTCGCCCAGAAGTGGGCCAAGTCGCACGGCGTGGCCACCGTGCTGGCGCGGGCCAATTTCGATCGCGACGGACGGGCCGCGCCCTTCCGGGCGAATGACGAGTTGCTCGAACTGGAGCCGGTCTGCGTCCTGACGCTGGACAACTCGCTGGACCCCGCGCGCGGCGCGGCGCTCAAGCCGTTCGGTCCGGCCTTGAATCTGGCCCAGAAAGCCGCCGAGCGCGGTGTGCGCTGCGTGGCGGTTCGGCTTCGCGGATAAGCACGGGGCGCGGCGGCTTTGGCCGCCGCGCCCCTTTTCCTTCCTTGACGCGGAATGAAGCCGGAACGGAATCGAAGATCTGGCGGCCGGGGTCGGAAGGCACACAAGCTTTAGCGGTTGGCGATTCGTTCGCTTTGGGCGCGGCGAGCCGCCCGAAGGCCCGTCCTCCGGGGCCGGCGCCTTGCGCTTGTGGTCCTCATCACGGGAAGGATTACTGGACGGTCGAGCGACTGGTCGCATGGCGCGCGGCGCGACCAAGGCCTTCGTCGTAAGACTGGCCGCCCTTGTCAGTGCGGCGGGGCGGAGGCGCCCTCGACATAGACCTTCGAGCCCTGGAGACGGCGCGCACGCCTGTTGCGGGCCCAGGCTCCCTTGGTTTCCTGGTCCGGACGGTGGCGCCTGCGGCGCCGCTCTGGCGTAGCGGCTGGTGGCGTCGCCGAGCGTGGCGGTTCCAGCCTCGGGGTGGCTTTCCGGGTCGTCGTCGGCGAGCCGACCACGCCCTCTTCAGCAGGGCCTTCCAGCGACTTCGCGGCGTCGATTCCGGACGGGTCGCGGTCCTGCGCGATCAATCACGACATCCCTAGGGCGGGGTGGGGCGGGTCAAAGCCGACCTCGCAGCGCGAGGCGCGATCGCCGGACCCTCCGGCCTTCCTCCGCTGCGCTGCGTGCAGCCCGGTTTCCAGCGCTCGCGGGCTTTGGCCCGGCCCTCCTCCCCCGCCCTGCCGGTTCGCGTGATCGCGGCAAGGACCGCGGGCCGCCGGGGCTCCTCCCGGCGGAAGACGGAGAAAGACCATGCTGAACAAGGCTCAACTGATCGGCTTCACCGGCGCCGACGCGGAAATCCGCACCACCCCCAAGGGCAAGAAGGTCGCTGTGCTGCGTGTCGCCACCAGCCGCTACACCAAGAAGGACGGTGAACGGCAGGACTTCACCACCTGGCACCAGGTGGAGATCTGGAGCCCGGGCACCGTCAAGTGGCTGGAGTCGCGGCCGCTGCTCAAGGGCTCGAAGGTTTATGTCGAGGGCGAGATCCGCAACGAGCGCTACACCGACAAGGACGACAAGGAGCACTACTTCACCAAGGTGGTGGTCGCCGGCCCGGGTCACGAGTTGAAGTCGCTCGACCGTCCGGAGGCCAATCCCGAAGACGAGGACTAAAGGCCGCAAGGCGTCCGCCCCGGAGGAGCGACCTCTGGGGCGGGTCGTTTCGAGCTTGGCGTAACGCACAGTTAGTGGCAGGAATTGTGTGTCACCCATGCTTTCTGTTTTGGACAGGAAATCGGGCTTGTTGGACGCTTCGATCGAAGGGCTGTTTCTGGGGCTGGCCCGCGCCGAGGACAGCGTGAGCCGACTCGACGCCCGGGCCCAGACCTGTCCTTTTTCCGAGGGCTGGGCCGCGCGGATCGACTTCGCCGAGGCCCATGCCTGGGGCTGGGTGAGCGGCGAGATCGTCGATATCGAGGACCTTGTCCTCCACGACGCTCAGATGGACGCGCGCCTGCCCGATCAGGCCCTGCGCGCCACCCACGACCTGGTGCGAGCGCGGCGCAAGGCGCGCGGCATCGGATCGGAGTTGCAGTCCACCAGCGGCGCGGCCTGGCTCGCCGGATATCGCAGCGATCCGCCGCTCACCGGGCCCCTGGCGGCGGACCTCGACGCCGAGCCGGCTGAGAACTGGGGCGAGGCCCGCGACCTGGTCAGCGATCTCGTCCTTCGGATCCGCGCCCTGGGACGCGGCGAGACGGCCGATCCGCTCGAGGCGGTCGAGGAATGGATCGCCTGGACCGCCCGCCTCCCCGAGCGCACGCCCGCCTTGCTGCGGGGGGCCGTAGCGCTGGAGGGCTGGCGCCTGGTCAACCCCCTGCCCCGCCAGAACTATGTCGGCGGCGTGATGGTCGCTCACGCGCTGCGGCTTTCGGGGCGCACGCGGTCCTGCCTGCTGGGGTTCGAGACCGCCCGCCGCACTCATATGCAACCGCCGCGCGGCTTCGTGGCGGCGTCAGCGCTTGTCCGGCTGGCCTATTGGCTGAAGATCGTGGCCGTCGGCGCCGAGGCCGGGCTGACGGAGATGAAGCGGCTGGAGCTGGCGCGCCAGGTCGTGCTCAAGCGGATCGGCGGTCGGCGCGCCCATGATCGCTCGGCCGACCTGCTGGACCTTTTGCTGGCCCGCCCGCTGGTCAGCGCGCCCATGGCGGCCGAGCATCTGGGCGTCGCCGGCCATTCGGCGCGCCGCCTGCTGACGAGCATGGGCTCCTCGTTGATGGAGGTCAGCGGTCGTTCGCGCTATCGCGCTTGGCGGCTCTAGGAGCGGCCGTCCCTCCCCTCCACTTCCTTTCTCGTTGCTCCGAAATGCTGGTCGCCTTGCGCCGCGGCGGACCGGGAAGTGTGGAAAAGTGGATCTGGGCAAATGGGGATTTGGGGTGTCTGCTAGGGTCGGTCGCTACGGCGCGGGGCCGCGCGTCGGGATTGTTGGGGAAGTGAGGGCGTGGGTGTTTCCACGCTTCAGCAAATACCCAAAGCCCCATTTGGGGTAAAGACTATTTGCCCAAATCCGGATTTGAGGACTTGCCTGAATGAGGAAAGCAGCAAATGCTCTCTTCCACGAAAGAGTGTTTCCTCGAACGGGGGAATGGGGTTTTGTGGAAACGGGGATATACCCATCTCCCCAAGCGCCCATTTACCCGCTTGGGTTAATACCTTGTTCACCAAAACCCCATACGGTTATTTGAGCAAGCGGGTGTTTCCCCAAATCCCCAAATCCCCATTTGCCCACTACCCCACAGAGGAGCGGCGTCATGGCGGTCATCAGCGTGTGTTCGACGAAGGGCGGGGTGGGCAAGACCACCCTGGTGATGTGCTTGGCCGACGCCTTCGCCCGGCAAGGCGGCTCGGTCGCGATCGTCGATGGCGACCCCAACGGCCACGTCGCCACTTGGCGCGAGCGCGCCGGCGAGGACAGCAAGGTCGCGGTGATGAGCGAGCCGAACCAGGCCCTGATCCAGAACGTGATCGCCGAGGCGGCCAGTCAGTACGCCCTGGTCTTCGTTGACCTGGAGGGCGCGGCGTCTCAGTCCGTGACCTACGCGGTCGGCGAAAGCGATCTTGTGCTGATCCCGACCAAGGTGTCCGGGATGGATCTGCAGGAGGTCTATCGCACCTATGAGGTCGTCCAGCGGATCGAGCGGGTCGCCCGGCGCAAGATCCCGGCGCGCGTGGTCTTTACTCAGATGGCCACGCTGAACAGCCGCGTCGCCAGCCATGCGCGTCAGGAGATCCGCAGCAACGACATACCGGTCATGAATACCGAGATCATCCAGCGGGCGGCCTACCAGCAGATCCATTTCACGGGCGACACGCCGAGCGCCGACGGCGGGGACCAGAAAGCCGCCCGCGAGATCGCCGCGGTCCTGGCCGAACTGCTGGAAGCGCTATCGGCCCAGGCGCAAGCCGCCTGAGCGGAGAGGGATCATCATGACCGACAAGCCAGCGCGCCCGTTCCTACAACCCGCCCCGCGACCCCGCCCGATCAACGATCCGGGCATGATGCAGTCGCTCGATGAAGTCACCCGCGACCTGGGCTTCAATCGGCCGACGAGCTCGGCGGTCGCCGAACCGGCCCCGCCCAAGGCGGTTCCGATCGCCGCGCCGCCGGCGCCCAGGCCCGTGACCATTAGTCCCGAGCCGAAGCCAAAGGCCGTCAAGCCGGTTCCGAGCCCCGCGCCGGCCGCGGCGCCCATCGGCGGGGAGCGCGCGACTTCGATCAAGTTCGAGATCGACGAAGAGCTGTCGACGGCCTTGAAATACGAGGCGCTTCGGCGACGGGTCACCGTGAAGTACCTGATCCTGGAGGCGCTGGCGGCCAAGGATTTCCCCGTCGATCTGGCCAACCTGCCGGCGGACGGCCGCCGGGTGCGGAAGTAGGGCAGGGGGCTTGGGTAAATGGGCAAATCCCCATTTGCCCATTTACCCAAATTCACAGGATCGCCGCGTTGGGCCAGGGGGCGCGCTTGCGCGGCGGGCCGCTCCAGGGCGAATCGCGATAGGCCGAGTAAACATTCGAGTAGGGCAGGGCGCATGACGGCCCCCAAGGACCGCAACAACCAGTTCGACCTCTTCATCCCGTTGATGCGCGATCTTCCGCTGAAGGATCAGCGCGAGACGATGGAGCGGCCGTTCTTCTCGCTGCAGAAGCGTAAGCGTCTCAAGCCCATCGAGTACAAGAGCCCCGACGGCGAGGTCTCGGTGAAGGTCGAGGCCGTGCCCGCCTATGGCATGGCCACGATCTGGGACGGCGACATCCTGATCTGGGCGGCCAGCGCGCTGAACCGTATCAAGGCCGAGGGCCGCAACGACGTGCCCCGGTCGCTGAAGGTCACCGCCTACGACCTGCTGCGTTCGATCCAGCGCGACACCGGCGGCAAGGGCTACAACGACCTAAAGGCCGCGCTCGACCGCCTGTCGACGACGACCATCTTCACCTCGATCCGCGCCAAGCGCGGCCGCGACCGCCGCTTCAGCTGGCTCGATGGCTGGGAGGTCGAGGTCGACCCGATCACCGACAAGCCGATCGCCTTGAAGATCACGCTGTCTGACTGGGTGTATGAGGGGATCATCAACGAAAAGTCGGTGCTGACCATGCACCCCGACTATTTCCAGCTTTCGGGCGGGTTGGAGCGCGCCATCTACCGGATCGCCCGCAAGCACGCCGGCGACCAGGACGACGGCTGGACCTGCCGCGTCAGCTTGCTCCACGAGAAGACCGGCTCCGACAGCGAGCCCAAAGAGTTCAGCCGGATGCTGCGCAAGATCGTCGAGATCAACGAACTGCCGGAATACGACCTGGCCTTCGTGACCGTTGGCGACGGCTCCCAGGGCGTGCGCTTCATCCGCCGATCGGTCGTCGAGCGCGTCCAGATCCAGGCCGCGCTGGAGGCCGAGGCCTCCGGCCTGGCCCGCCGCGAGCGGGAGGACCGGCGCGCCGACGAGATCGACGGCCGACTCGATCCCTGGGCCAAGCGTCGAGTCCCGTCCACCGACGCCTAACGGTCTATCACACACCTGGCTTGTGAAAGCTGTGTGAATACAAATGATAAGCGCCAGATTTTAAACCGGCCAATCTGGCACTTCCCACGGTATATCACCCACCGGCGGGGCCTCCTCCACCCTCCAGACTGGTTAAGAGAGGGTTAAAAAGCGGCCTTTTGGCTTGGAAATGCCGTCCCAGGGCGTCGTCGGAGTCGCTTGGACCCCCTTCGGGGTTTCGCCCACCGTCAAAATCGCCTCCCATCGGGGTATCACACACCGGTCAGGCGCCCCGCCTTCGGGGTTTCGCCCACCGGCGGGAGCGGCGGAGTCTCCGGGGGCGGCGATCGTCGGGGTTTCACACACCGGGAGCGGCCTTCGCGCCGTCGCCGACGGGCCTGAGAGCGCCAAACCCTTGCCAGACGTGGTTTTCGGCTCGTCAGCGTCGGGGGATCACCCACCGAGGGGCGTCAGGGTGTCGGGGTGTCGGGGTTTCACCCACCAGGGTGGTGTATCGGCGTGACCTGTGGACAGCGCCGGGGGATCACCCACGCTGGCGGCGGGGGATCGCACACCGCACCCACGGGGGATCAAACACCGATCCACGGGGGATCGCCCACCAGGGGTCTTGGCAAGCCATTGTTTCTATTATTGTTTAAGGGCTATCCGAGCCCCTTAACTTAACTAACTTCTTCCATAACATATATCTCTAACGGCGCAGCTGAGACGCCGCCGGGATTTCAGGGCCTGAAGAAGCGGCCCTGATCCCCCGGCTCGGGGAAAAGAGACGCACCCGGTGGAACACCCACCGTCCGAAAAGCCCGTGCTGATCCGCTTGGCGCAAGGCCAACCCCGCATTTCTCCCGAATTGCCAGGCGCCGACCGCGATGCAAGGCTCCCACGATGGCCCGCCTCCCACGCCTGCTCCTGCTTGGTCTTGCGCCCCTGCCGCTGGCGGCGGCTACGACCCTCGACCCCAGGCCGGCCCTTCTCATCAACAGCTCGGCCAGCGAGCCTCCAGGGCTGTACGTCGCCAGCCGTCGGCCCGCCACGCGGGGCGAGCGCATCGCCTTCCGGATTCCGGAGTCTGGCCGGGCCTACGCCGCCCGGCACATGCCCGAACGCCTGCGCTCCAGCGTCTTGAAGACGATCATCGCCGCCGAGGGCGACCAGGTCTGCGCCGACCAGGGGCGGCTGATCGTCAACGGCCGTGACCTGGGACCGATCTGGCCCCGCGACCGCCAGGGGCGTGCCTTGCCGCAATGGCGTGAGTGCCGCGCCTTGCATCGGGACGAGTTCTTCGTGTTCTCGGCGCGGATCTCCAACAGCTTCGACAGCCGCTACTACGGGCCCGTCCCCGCCCGCGACGTCATCGGCGTCTACCGGCCGCTGAGGGTCTCCTCGGGGGCGTCCGGCGGCGAGGGTGGGGCATGATGGTCGCGGGGCGGTTCACGGCCCTTGGCGGCCTCCTGGCCACCGTCCTGGCAGTGGGCGCGGGGCAGGGTGTGATGGCTCAGCCGATCAACCCGCCGGCCATCCTGTCGATCGCCGACCTGGAGCGGGTCCGGGCCGCAGTCGAGGCGCCGGCGGCCCGCGAGGCGATCGCCCGCGTGGCCTATGCCGAGGCGGCCGGCCAGGGCGACAGCGGCTTGGCCGGGGTGGTCTATACGATCCTCAATCGCATGGCCTCGCGGGGCTGGGGCTCAAGCGTCGACCAAGTCCTCAACGCGCGGCGCCAATTCGAACCCGTGACACGGGCGGGCGGTGACTGGCGCGGCCTGCCGGTCGCCACCCCGGCCCAGCGCGCCCGCATCGACACGATCTTGAACCTGGCGCTGGAGGGGCGCTTGCCGGATCTGACCGGCGGCGCGCTCTATTTCCAGAATCCTCGGATCGTGGCGGCGCGCGCCGCGGCCGGCGCGGTCGCGCCCGCCCTGGTCCATTTCGGCGGGGCGACGCCCAGCGCCGTTATCGGCGATCACGCCTTCTACGCCCAGGTTCGCGGAGGACGGGTCAGGGGCGCGGCGGCGCGCGATGCGCCGACCGGCCGAGAGATCATCATCATCGTCGGCCGGGCCGGCGCCGACGCCGCGCCGACGCCCGCGCCGATCGACGGGCGAGGGCTGTTCGTGCTGCCCGACGGATCGGTCGCGCAGGATGTCCCGCCCTCGCCTTGAGGCGCACCGGTCGCCTGCGGGCGGCGCCTTGGACCGGGCGGCCTCGCTGCGTTGCAGGGCGAGGCGGCCCTACGGTAGGCGCGGCGCGCGCGGTGCTCAGCGGCGCGGGGCGATCGCCTGTCGGCGACGCTCGCCCGGGGCGCCCATCACACCGCGTCAGGCCGTCGGGTCCGTCCGGGCTGACGAGATCTCCACGAGATCTCGCCGCCGCCGCCAGGCGACGGCGTAGCCCGGCCTACTGAGCCTGGGGGCGACGTCGTCCCATCGTGTCACGGCGCCCCACCAGTCAACGGCTGCGCCGTTCCCCTGCGCGCCCGCCCGCGGTCGCTCCGGTGACAGGAGGGGACCCCACCGTGTCCCGCCGGGTCAACGCCGCTCGATGGGAGCGGCGAAACGGAGGTTTTACGATGTTCAAGCTGATCAACACGGTGATGCGGATGCTGCGCGGTCGGGCGTCGGCGAAGGCGGTTCGCTTCGGGGAGGAGCCTGCCGAGCACATCGAGGACTACTGGAACCAATTGAGCTATCAGCAGCATCTGATCGATCAGGCCGAGGCGGCGGCGGGGCGCGAAGCGACCGCAGCGGCCTGGGAGGCGTTGAGCGACGACGAGCGCCACGCGGAAATCGCCTGGTGCGACGCACTCAACGCTCAGGGCCGGCTGCTCGATCATCGCTTTTACGATCAGTGGCTGGCCCTACGCATGGAGGGCTACGTCGGTGACTGAGGCGAGGGGGCTTTGCCCCCTTTTTCGTTCAGGGCTGTAGAAGCCCCCCTGTCGGGCGCGTGAGCCGTGCGCCGGGGCGCACGCCCGCCGCCGCCCTGAAGGGCGTCGCGACGATGCCGGGCGTGGCCCGGCGCTCAACGCGCCAGTCGGGCCGGACGGCCTCGCGGCCTGACGGCGCGAAGCGGCCCTACGGGAGCCTCAGCGCTCGCGGTTCTCAGGGGCGCGGGCGGTCGCCTATCGGCGCCTGTCGCCAGGGCGCCCATCGACCCGCGTCGAACCGTCGGGCCCGTCCGGGCTGACGAGATCTCCACGAGATCTCGCCGCCGTCGCCTTGCTCCGGCGTGGCCCGGCCTACTGAGCCTGGGGGCGCCTCTTGCCATCGGATCATGTCACCCAGCCCGTCAACCCGCTGCGCGGGTTCCCCTCCGGGACCGCTGCGCGGTCCCTGCGGTGACTGGCCGGGGCCCGACATGGATCTCCAGGATCAAGGCGCTCGATGGGGAGCGTCGGGAAACGGAGTTTCACGATGACCCAATTTCACGACAACAGCGATCAAGCCAACGCGCTGCGGGCTGCTCACCTGGCCAGCGGACGGCCGCGATACTCGGTCAGCAGCTTCGCGGACGGGGTCCGGAGCGAACACTGGACGTTCGATCGGGACGAGGCCTTGACGGAACATCAAGCCGCCGCCGCGCGGCCTGAGGTCACCCACGTCCTGACCTTCGACAATCTGGCGCTGGACATGATCGCAATGCACTTCACGTCCGACGGGAAGTCCTACGCGGAGATCGCGGCGGACGCCGACGCGGCGATCGAGGTGATGTTCGAGCGTTGGCTGGCGGAAGAATAGGGGAGGGGGCTTGTCCCCCTTTTTGCGACTTCCGCCGAGGCCGGGCGGTGCCTTCTGAAACACCGTGGCGCGCACGTCGTCTACGCATCGTGTCACGCCACCCTGGCCGTCAACCCGCTGCGCGGGTTTCCCTTCGCGCCCGCTGCGCGGTCGCTGCGGTGACTGCCCGGGGCCCGGCGTGTCCCGAAGCTCCAACGCCGCTCGCTGGGAGCGGCCCAACCGGAGAAACGTCATGTTCCACACGATCAACAGCAGCACCGTCGCCTTCACCGCGCTCGACCGTGGGCAGCAAGCGACGATCTGGATCAGCTTCTTCGAGGCTCTGGACAGCGGATGCGCCGGTCACCACCCGTTCTATGAGGTGCTGGCTCCGCTCTATGCGGCGGGCGACTACCTCTGCGAGGCGGCGTTGGCGTCGGAACTGGTGGTCGAAATGAGCGACTTGGTCCTGGCCGCTGAACTGGACGAGCCGCCGCCCTACTGAAGCAGGGGGCCTGTCCCCCTTTTTTTCGCACCGGATCCTCAAGACGCGCGCCGTCGTCGTCTCGGCGCGGCCCGCGGCTCGAGCGCGGCCTGAGCCAGGGCGTCGAAGTCGGGAAGACTGGGCGGGGCGATCCCCTTGATCGGCGTCAGGCGCAGACCAAGCGTCTCGGCGATCGCCTGACGGTCCCGAGGTCTGTCGATGCGGCGATCGAGGATCTCCATCATCCGGGCCAACAGCGGATCGTCGGGATCGCCTTGCGCCTCGGCCAGCAAGGTCGCGCCCAGCACGATCTTGGCCCGGGTCTCGCGCTTGCGCTCGGTCTGGTCGAGCAGGGCTTCCAGCCGCTCGACCCGCGCGCGCCAGACCTCCAGACGTCGGGCTTCGTCGTCGATATCCGACAGGCGCGTGACGTGACCTCGCGCCCGAGGCAGCGAACCGTTCAGGGCGGCCAGCGCGGTCTTGGCTCGATGCTCGCGGTCGGCCAGGCGCACGGCGAGGTTTTGCAGACGACGGGCCTTGGCGGCGTCCGACTCCGGCTTTCGGCGAGGCGTCCTGGCGGGCTTGGCGGGAGCGTCCATGGGCGGGATCAAGGCTGCGACTTGAAAACGGGATGGGATGAGGTTACCCCTTAGCATCGTAAGGTGACAAGGGCGCAGTTATGCGTTGCTACGCAACGCTTGCGGTCGGGAGCGCCCGACACCCCATCGACGCCCTGGTCCGGGCGTTACCGGGGGCGTCGAGCCAAGGGGCAAGCCCCTTAGCGATCCCTTTCGCTGCGCGGGGCTTCGGCGGCCTGATGGCCGGACGGATTGAGTAGGACAGGCGAGGACGCGGTGGCGCAGTACCGGCTCGAGATTCAGCCGTTCAAACGCAGCGAGGGCCGCTCGGCCGTCGCCGCGTCCGCCTATCGCTCGGCCAGCCTCCTGCGTGACGAGCGCCTGGAGATGGTCTTCGACTACTCCGCTAAGGGTGGGGTCGCGTTCACCGGGATCATGGCGCCCGAAGAGGCCCCGGCCGCGCTGCTGGATCGCGAGCGGCTATGGAATGCGGCCGAGGCGGCCGACAAGCGGTCCGACTCTCGAACCGCCCGGGAACTCCTTATTTCGCTGCCGCACGAGCTCTCCGACGACCAGCGCCACATGCTGGTCCGGGCCTTCGTCGCCGAGAGCCTGGTGGCGCGCGGCATGATCGCCGATTACGGGGTCCACTATCCCGACGCCCATGGCGACGCCCGAAACCACCACGCCCACATCATGATCACGACCCGCCGCGTCGGGCCGGAGGGCTTCGGGTTCAAGGCGCGCGAATGGGACAACCCCGACGCGGTCAAGGCCCTGCGCCTGGAATGGGAATTGATCCAGAATCAGCACCTTCGCCAGCACCTGGGGCCGGACGCGCCGCAGGTCAGCGCCCGCAGCCTGGCCGACCAGGGACAGAGCCGCGAGCCCTCCATCCATCTCGGTCCGGCCGCCTCGGGCATGGAGCGGCGCGGAGAGCCGTCCGACCGCGGCGACATCAATCGCCGGATCCGCGAGCGCAACGGTCAGCGGCGCGAGGGGCCCGCTCAGGTGCGGGCGATCGAGGACCGCCTGGCCGAAGGCCGGCCGCGCCAGGCCTATCCGATCGATGCGGTGATCCGCGAGTTCGAGGCCATCCACCAGACCATGGTCCGCGAGCGCGACGGCTGGGCGCGTGACCAGGCGCGCTTGTCCTCGCCTGAGATCCCGACGAACCGGTCGGTCGCCGCGGAGGTGCTGGGCGGGGCGATGGAGCGGCGGGCCCAGGCGACGCGGCGCCTGGACTGGACCGAACGGCGCATCGAGCGGGGCAGGGCGCGTCGCCAGACGCTGCTGCGCTGGGCCCGCGATCCGGCCCGGATGATCTGGGCCGCCCATGCCGAGCTGAACGCGCTGGACCGGGCGCGCGCCGAGGCCCGACGAGCGGAACTGGACCTGCGGGTGCGCCGCGACTGGCTGCGCGGCGACGCGGGGCGGGCCTATGTCGCCGCGCGCCTGGATCCGGCCAAGCAGGCGGCCGAGGAAGCGCGGCGCGCCGCGCGCACCCTGGAGCGCAAGATCAGGCGGGCCGACAAGCGGATCGAGAACGTGGCCAACACGCGCGTGAAGCTTCTGGTCGCGCGCGAACTTGGCCAGGCGACCATGACGGCGCCGGCCAGGATGGACCTGGGTGTTGGTCAGGCGGTGCGCGAGGTCGACCGGCGGGTCGTCGACGCGGTCAGGAGCCATGGACCGGCCGCCCAGCAGGCGGCCCTGACCAAGGTCATGGCGCTGGTCCAGGGCAAGATGCGGGGATTGGGACCTGACCGCTAAGCGGACGTGCCTAGGGCCATGGGTTGGGGGCTTTCCCGTTGGCGACCCGCCAGGCCTTGCGCAGCGCCGCCTCGCCGAGGTTGGAAACCGTTCTTTTGATCGGCGCGGGGCGATAGGGAACCGCGGCCAGGATCAGGGCTGTCGACAAGCCGATGCGTTGATGATCGTCCCGCAGCGCCAAGGATTCGCCGAGGTAGCCGCCAACGACCTCGCCCTTGTGGAGCATCACGGTGTCGCCCGGTTGACCCACCACGACGTGCAACTCGTAGTCGGCGTTCAACGTCCGAACCGGGGCGAGAGGCAGGTTCTCGAGCGCCATCTCCAGAAGCGAGAAAGCCAGCGGATTATCAAGGTCGCCATCGCGGGCGCCGTCGCAGAGGAATTGAGCTTCGGTGAGTTGGGTCAGGTCCATGGACCTGACCTAGCACAAGGCCAAGGGTCAGCCTCCAAAACCGTAGCGGCCGATATATTTCAGGATGCGCTCGAAGTTCTGCATCGATAGGTCCAGGTGCTTGGCCTCGCCGCGGGAAAAGCCGGCGGCCAGGGTCGCGGCGCGGGTGTGCTCGCCCGCCAGCGCGCCCAGAACGGCCTTGCGATCGTCGCTGGCGAAGGCGAGGCGACCGACCGGAACCTTCACGAAGGCGTCCGGCTGTTTGGCGAGCTGCTCGTCCAGGCTCGAAGCCGAAGCGACAATGGTCATCTCCATGAGCGTGCCGCTGGCCTCGAACAGGTCGAATGTGAACGCCAGGTCGGTCTTGGATAGGAACCCGTCGCTCAGCCATTGGGCGAACACGGCGAACAAATTGTCCGAAAGGGCGATCCCGCGTCGGGCGCCCGGCTCGACTTGCCGCCACCAGTCCTCGCCGCCGGCGTTCTCCCAGTTCCAGAGAAACAGGTTCTCGACCGCCTCGGGCGTTTCCTGCCGGTGCTCGCGGCGCAGCGGGGTCAGCCACCATTGGCGCAGGGCGTCACGCCGATCGGCCTGGGTGAGCCCCAGGCCGTAAGCGTAGAGGGCCAAGACGGCGGGATAGCTACGCAGCGCCTGCAGGGTGGCGTCGCCGCCCCGCCAGGTCGTCGCGCCCAGTCGTTGCAGAACTTCAGCGGCCAGACGCGCCTCGTCGCCGAGCCCGTACCGCCCCATGACGTAAAGCACGCGGGCCAGCGGCTCGTAGATCGACTCGTAGGCCCTGGCCTGGCGGGTAATCTCCTCGAAGGTGATCGGGCCCTTGGCGTCGAGGTCGGCCTGACGGACGCGCTCGTCGGCGCGTTGAACCTCTTCGGCGACCAAGTCGGCCAACTGGATGCGATGTTCCGGGCGGGTCAGATAGCGCTTGGCCGCCGCGATCAGCAAGTCGGTGCTGAGCGGGTGGGGGCGATTGAGGTCGGCTTGGTCCTTCATGCGCTCCACCAAGCGTTCGAAGAAACTGTCGGCGTCCTCGATCGGCACATGACGGGCCTGCCTGTGGGCGACCAGATCGCCCGCCTGACCCGAGGGTAGACTACGACTGGCCCAGAAGATCGGATACCGCCAGCTCTGGACCCTGGCGATCGCCGCGCGAAGGGCTGGATCCCATTCCCCCGACCAGCCGGCCACGACCAGCCCGTGGTCTTCCAGGATGCGGTCGAGCAGGCCGTCCTGTTCGGCCGAATAGCCGGCTAGTTCGTCCTCGGTGTTCAGGATCTGGGTGTCGAGATAGTCGCCGTGCACCTTGAGGATGGTGCAGGGCGTGTGGATCAACGGCCGCGCGCCGCGGATGTCGGCGTCAGACTTGAGGACAGTCGGCGCGACCCCGGCCGCGGCCAGCGCCTGTTCCATCAGACGATCGAAATTGGTGGTGACGATAACGCGGACATAGCCGTCCGCCACCAATCGCGCGATCGCGCGATGGGCCTTGCTAGGCGCGCGGCGGCTCTCGTCCTCGCTGCGCGGCGCCGGATCGATGAACTTCTCGATCAAAGCCCGTCGTTCGCCCTGAGTCGGCGCCAGCATATCCAGCAACTTCGAATAGCTCGGTGCACCGCCAAACCGCTGCTGGCGCCAGTTTGGCCAATCGTCCTTCGGATCGACCCCATCCTCGACGACGGCCAGTTGCCGGACCAACTCGCCGATGATCTCCCAGCCGGTCGGGATCTGGGAGGCGCGCGAGACGCCGCTGCCCAGCAGTAAGGCGTAGACGCCCTTGTTCTCGAACATCGAAAACGCCAGGGCGGCGGCCGGATCGATCATGGCGTGTCCTCGGCCGGAAGCGAGAATCAGAGGTTCGAGCGATCATAGCTCCGGCTGTCGCGGGGACGGCGCCCCTGGAAAATTGCGGAATTGGCGCCCGGCGGTTGGTGGCCTCTGCTGGCGGCTCCTCGGAGCCCCAGCATGACCCTGACCGCTAAGGCCCGCTGGCTCGTCCCGCTAAGCGCGATGTTGGCGCTGACGGGGCTCTGGGCCGCCACCCAGATGGCCGGCTATCTGTTTCATTACCCGCCGCCGTTCGGCGGGGGCTGGGGCCAGGTCGCCGGCGCTCGCGTCTATGCGCCCTGGTCGTTCCTCAGTTGGTATGGCCGTTACGCCGAGGCCTATCCGCAGGCCTTCGACCAGGCGGCCCTGATCGGCCTGGGCGTCTTCGTCTGGCCGCTGCTGATCATCGCCGGCCTGACCCGGCGGTTCGTCGCCCGCCCCAGGCCGTTCGGGACGGCGGCCTGGGGCGGGCTGGCAGAGGCCCGGTCGGCGGGCCTGTTGCACGGCGAGCGGCTGGGTGGGCGAGTGCTTGGACGGCTGAAGGGACGGTTACTCAGTTTCACCGGCGTCGAGCACTGCATCATCGTCGGCGCCTCGCGCTCGGGGAAGGGGGCAGGGCACGTGGTGCCCACGGTGCTGTCCTGGCCCGAAAGCCTGTTCGTCTACGACCGCAAGGGCGAGCTGTGGCACATCACCGCCGACCATCGCCGGCGGTTCTCCCACACCTTCTATTTCGCGCCGACAGATCCTGACACCGCCCGCTGGAACCCTCTGTTCGAGGTGCGCAAGGGCCCGATGGAGATCGCTGACATCCAGAACATCGTCGGGATCCTGGTCGACCCGATCGGGCTCAAGCAGGGCAATCTCGACTTCTTCGACCAGAGCGCGGCTAACTTCTTCACCGGCGTGATCCTGCACGCCCTCTACACCGCCCCGGACGAGTTGAAGAACCTGACCTATGTGCGGCGGTTGCTGATCGACATCGAGCCGACCCTGGACGCGATGCTGGAGACCAAGCATCGCTGGCGGCCCGACGCGCAGGCCGCCGACGGCCTGGCCCGCGACACCGGCGGCCAGCCGATCGCCGAGGTCCATCCGGAGGTGTGGCTAGGGGCGACGGCGTTTCGCAGCATGGAGCCGCGCGTGCGCTCCAGCGTCCTGGCCACGGCCCAAAAATCGCTGGCGCTATGGGCCGACCCCCTGGTGGCCAACGCCACCTCCTGGTCGGACTTTTGCATCGGCGACCTGGTCTGCGCGCCGGCGCCGGTCAGCTTCTACCTGATCACTCCGCAGGCCCACGCCGACCGGCTCGCCTTCCTGGTGCGAGTGATGCTGCGTCAGAGCCTCAACAGCCTGATGGAGACCATCGACGCCGACAGTCGCGGCCGCAGGAAGCGCCATAGGCTGCTGAAGATGCTCGACGAGTTTCCCAAGCTTGGCGCGCTGCCGTTCCTGGAGAACGCCCTGGGCGAAATGGCCGGCTATGGCGTCTCCGCCCACCTGATCTGCCAGAGCTTCAACGACGTCTTCAAGCACTACGGCGTCCACACCTCGATCTTCGACAACTGCCATGTGACCGCGGCGTTCGCGACGTCGGAGCCCGGCAGCATCGAGCGGATCGTCAAGCGGGCCGGTCGCTCGCTGGAGATCCGGGAGAGTTTCAGCGATCCGCGCCTGATGTTCGGCACGGGCCATCGCAGCCGCAACCAGGCAGAGGTCGAGCGCTACATCCTGGCCGAACAGGACGTGCGGGCCTTGCCGGCCGACAAGCAGTTCCTGTTCGCCAACAACGCCAAGCCGTTCCTGGCCGAGAAGATCCGCTATTTCGACGAGCCGTTGTTCTCGGCCCATACGCGCGATTTCTTCCACGGCGAACGGGCGCGGTTCGTCCAGACGCGCGAGACCCTGGATACGCCGGGCAAGCCGCCGATCGACTGGTTGGGCGTCGTAGCGGCCGAGCCCTATGCGCCGCCGCTGCAGTCAGCGGAGGTGGCCATGACCCTGGCCTGCGCCGACGGGCTGAGCATCGTCGACCTGATCTACAACGAAGAGGACGAGGCATGAGCACGGTGTCCCAGGAGGCGCTCGACCGCAAGAACAGCGCCTTGCGCCAGGCCATGGGACCGGTCCTGGCTGCGGCCCTGGCGGAGCCGAAGGTCGTAGAGGTGATGGTCAATCCGGACGGCGCGATCTGGATCGAGCGGATCGGCGAGGGCAGGGCGTTCAGCGGCCAGCACATGGCCCCGGCCGACGCCGAACGGATACTGCGCCTGGTCGCCGACCATGTCGGCGAGGTGGTGACCCGGGACCGGCCGCTGGTCAGCGCGACCCTGCCGCGCTCCGGAGAGCGGTTCCAGGGCGTGTTCATGCCGGTGTCGAGCGCCCCGGCCTTTTCGATCCGCAAGCGGCCGGCCGTGGTCTTCACTCTGGACGACTATGTGGAGGCGCAGATCATGACGGCGGATCAGGCCGAGGTCCTGCGGGGGGCGGCCCAGCGGCGCGACAACATCCTGATCGCCGGCGGCACCGGCAGTGGCAAGACCACCCTGGCCAATGCCGTTCTGGCCGAGCCGGCCTTCGCCGAGGATCGGGTGCTGATCGCCGAGGATACGCCCGAGCTACAGTGTTCGGCCAAGGACCAGATCGCCTTGCTGACCAAGCGGACCGAGCCGCCGGTGACCATGGCCGACCTTGTCCGAGCCTCCCTGCGCCTGCGGCCCGATCGGATCATCGTCGGCGAGGTGCGCGACGGCAGCGCGCTGGACATGCTCAAGGCCTGGAACACCGGTCACCCCGGCGGTCTGGCGACCCTGCACGCCAACAGCGCGCGCGAAGCCCTGAGCCGGTTGGAAGACCTGATCGGCGAGGTGGTCCCGACCGTGCCTTGTCGCGCCATTGGTCAGGCCATCAACCTGGTGGCGTTCATTCGACGCGCGCCGTCCGGGCGGCGTCTGGAGGCCCTGGTCAGGGTCGAGGGCTGGGCGGATGGCGACTATCGCCTTTCGCCGCTGGCGGGTCAGCCGCCGGAAGGTTGAGGGGCGTCTAGGTCGGCTTGAGTGTCCGAAATTTGTATACAAACTTCGGACATGCCCGCCTCGTTCAACGGCGTAACCGTTGGTATCGCTGGTGCGCGGCGTTGCAGAGCACCGCAACACCCGCAAGCTTATCAAGGAGCGTGCGGCCGAAGCGCGGGCGCGTGCCGCCGATGCTCACCTCGCCTGATGGATCAGCATAGGCGCCGATCCGGGACCTGCTTGGCCACGCGACTGCGTTGATAGGCGCCCTCGTTCCTGAAATCGAGGTTTTTATACTCGCATTGCGCGTGGCGGCGTCGCTAGGGTGGCGTAGGGGAGCTGCGCTATGGGCTGGTACGACGACGAGGAAAACACTTGGCTGCCGAACTGGGCGGTGACGCCGTTGGCGTGGCTGGGGTGTCTGTTGGCTGCGGTGCTTCCAGCTGGCGTCTGTTTGGCGGCCTGGAACGCGGTGTTTCCCGAAGCGCCGTTGGCCGCGAGCCTTGCCGTCTACGTCCTATCGCTGTGCTTGATGATCGGGGCGGTCAGACCCTGGACTATGCGTTAGGCTTGGCGCTCCTCCAAGATCGGCGGGCGTTGATCCAGGAGCGTTTGATCCCGGCGGACTTGCGACAGATCCGAGGCGTCCGCAAATCTACGGCGCGAGGCCGACCTCGCGCGCCAGCATGGCGAGAAGCGAGGCAGCCTTGAGCACTTCCGTAAAAACCTTTGCCGATAGAGCGCTTAAACATCGCGATCGCCTGATGCGCGAGTTTGGCGTTCTGTCGATATTCGAGGCCCGGGTTCCCCTATCGCTGGAGACCCGCGATCGCGCCAGGGCCAGCCTTGACCCGCATGATCACGCCGTCTTCGCCGACGCGGACCTGGACGACCTGGATCTGGCCTTCCTGTTCGACGCGGAGCTTGCCGACTACGGCTTCTACAATGTCGGCGACGAAGACCTGACGCCATCGACCCCCGTCTTCAAGCTCGAGCTGGCGGTAAGTTCTGTCGGCCGGTTCGACGCCAAACTGGAACTGGACGGCCTGTTGCATGGCGGGACCGCCATGGAACTCTACGAGCTCAGTTGCGCGGCCGTGGTGCGCTTCTGGGCGCTGAAGCGGTCGGACATTCCCGGCGAATTCTACAAGGAAACCGTCGCCGAGGGGCTTTGCTCCGAACTCGACGGTCGGCTGAAGCAGGCGTTCTTCGCCTATGCCACGGCCCTGGACGCTCAAATCAATTTCGCCCTGACCGAGCTGCTCACCCTGTCGGATATCGGGGAGGCGCTGAAACGACTTCGCCTCGAGGACAAGCTGAACCTCCTGCTGGAATGGACGACGGGCTGCCGCGACCTGGCCTCCGATCCGCTGAGCAGCGCTGTTCGAAACAAATTCTCGAAGCTGGTCACCCGGCGCAACAGCATCGCCCACAGCCTCAAGGCCGGGCCGGTCAAACCCGCCGAGCTCGATGAGGCGGTGTTTCTTATCCTGGTCTTGGCGATGGTGCTGCAGGCCAAGAGCCTGGACCCTTGCGGTGCTGACCGAGCGGTTCGACCTGAAGTCCAAGGCTAGGAAAAAGCACAGACTGCCTTCACGCGAAGACGACGACTGATCTGGAAACGCCAGGGCGAGCACTGAGACGGTCCCGGGCTTGGGGCCGCGCTTGACGGTGGTGGTGTTGATCCACCCACCCCCAATCCACGGCCGCGATTTTTTTTGGGTGTCCCCCGGGGACATCACGATCGGCGCAACGCCGACGAATTTTGGCCGACCAGGTTTTCGAGGAGGGATTGGGTCGGTTTAGGGTCGCGGGCGGGCTGTTGAGCTCACCTAGCACTCTATCTCCCAACTGGTTCTGCTGATTGAGAGGCTGGGTTGTTAGGTGACAGAGGACGGTTGCCCAAACCCACGGATCCTGAGATCCGTCGGTTTGGTCCGTCCTCCGCGCTGTCTGCTGCTCGAGCCGACTTGGGCGCCTTGGACTCCCCACCTCCCGGCACGGGGGTGGGTCTGCGGTCTACTTCCGAGGCTTGTGCCGCCCCGCCTACCATATCCCTCACCGCTTGGACCGGGACGCTGACTGGGTAGGCGCCCACAGTCGTCAGCTTGTACGTTCATCGAGCTGCCGTCGTTATCCCCGACCTCGAAGACCGCCCGCGTAAAACCTTGGCGACGCGGGACGCCATGTCTGGAGAATGCCCTGTATCGCCTCGGGCGGCAATATGGGTCGTACCTGTTTTGTTCGAGATCCGTGCGGCGCGCTAGGAGGCGGAATGGGTCTCCGCTGCGGCCGCGTCGGTCGCAGGCTGGGTCGCTGCTGCGTTGATCTGCTCTTGCAGCGCCCGGAGTTCAGCGACGAGGTTGTCGAACGGGGGCGGTTCCTCGAAAAACATCGAGCGCATACCACGGTAGTCGGCGGCGAGGGCTTTGAGCCGGGCCTCATTGGGCACGAGGACGAAGGTCGGGGGCTTGGCTAGATCGTAACGCGCCCACCCTGAGCGGAAGAACAGCGACTTGTGGGCGACGACGCGATCACGAAGCCCCGTATCGGCCAGGGCCGTCGGGCCATGCGTGGATCGGGCGATCTGCACGAGATCGTAGTAGTGCCGCGAGGCGCGGTCGGCGCCGTGGCCGTCGCGATGGGCCTCGGCATGGAGGATGGTGGCCTTCTCCCAAAAGGTGCGTTCCGGCGACAGGACATTGACCCGCGCCGGCGCCTCGCCGAGCTGGGCTGGAAACTCTTCGGCGGCGTAGGACTGCACGGTCCGCGTTTCCGCCGGCCATGGGTCCGAGCGAGCTCCAATCTCCAGGCGCACGGCCGCCTTGATATAGGTGGCTTGGTTGTAGAGCGTGCCGCCGAGGGCCTGCGGGTAGGCGAAGAGCAGGGTCGAGGGGTCCTTGTCGTCGATGTCCAGGCTCCAGCCCTCGTCGCCGATGGCCTGGGCGATCCTCGATATCAGATCCAGGCGAAACGGCCCGCCGACGTGGTCGGCCACGGCCTGGCCAAGGTCATCGATCAGACTGGCGGCTTTTTTCTTGGAGACTTCTTCGGGGTCCCGGTCGCCTTCGAATCCGAATTGGCGCTTATCGAACGCCAGATCAATGTCTTCGGAGAACCGCTCGATCAACTCGTAAGCCTTGGAGAGCGAGGTGCCGCCCTTGAAGATGATCGATCCCATGGGCCGCTCCGGATCGAACAACAGGGCCAGCAGCCATACGACCCAATAGTCCTTCTCGATCAGCACAGGATGCAGGCCGCGCCGAGCGCCGGCTTCCGTGAGCAACTCCACGCGCTGCTTGGGCGTCAGGGCCATGAACAGATCGCGGGCCATCAGCCCGCGATCTGCTGGAGGAGGGGGCGCGTCCAGGACGGCGCGCTGGGCGCCAGGCGGCGCAGATCGTCCTTGTCGCCGGGCTTGAGGGAGCGCTGTAAGCGATCGACGATGTCGGCTGTCACGCCGTCGGGACCCAGCCAGCGAACAGCCTGGAACACCGCGCCGGCCGGCTTGCCAGCGGCGGGCAGGAAGCGTGGCGAGACGTGCTTGAGGGTGACGACCTGGCGGCCGATCCTGACCTGGCGCTTTGGGCCGTCGGTCAGATAGACGGACCGGGCGGGGACTTGGGTCGACAGGCCAAGCGCGTTGGCCGCCGCCGCTCCATCCAATTCCAGGCGTCCGCCGCCTTCACGCGCCAGGGCCTTGGCGACGGCGTCGATGGGCGGCGCCAGGAGGCCCAGGAAGGCGCTGGTGCGGGGGTAGTCGAACAGGCCCGGCGCCAGGCGGCGCAGGGTCTGGTCGCGCACAAGCCGCGACAAGGCCGCGTCCACAGCGCTACGCGACCCCAGGTCCAGGAAATCGGACGAGGAGAACACCGCGCCGCGACGTCCTTTCCGGACGCGCCGCATGATCTTGTCGGGGACGCTGGCTGTCGACGGGGTCATGGTCATACCTCATGCAAGAAAATAGTGGATATTTTCTGACATGCAAGGCGTGTTGGTCCGGGAACCTCTGTGACTTCAACACGCAGATGAACTTCGGCCCGATCCGTCCTTTTTCATAGGTGTCGAAGGATGAGAGGCCAAAGCCTGGCGCACGGTGGACGTTTCGATTTTCCGTGCGCTGTGGACGATGAACCGGTGAGCACCTGGCCGGTGAGTTGGCGGTCGGGGCCTAGGCGCGGACCGTTCGGAAAGTCACCGAGTAGCGCAGGGCCTCGACCTCCGGGATGCTGTGCTGCCAGTCGCTGCGTGAGGGGCCGCTCATCAGATAGGCCGAACGAGGCGCGGCGACGATCGAGGCGCGGTCCCACTTGTCGCCGGCCTTGCGGCGCAGGCGGAAGGTGCAGGGCGACAGTAGCGAGACCCCGGCGATAGCGACGGCGGGTGGCCTGTCGCGGTGCCAGCCGATGCCGGCGCCGGGCGCATACTCGGTGACGAGGGCGTGGCGGAAGCTTTCGGCGGCCAGGCCCGTGAACGCTGCGACCTTGCCGAGCAGGGGCGAGAGGAAATCCGGAACGCCTTCGCCGGTCTCGACCATGGCGCCGTCGGCGCCGCGTCGCCAGCCGAAGGCGGCCACGCGCCGATGGCCCAAATAGCCCAGGTGCTCGTAGGGCTTGAACGCCAGGTTTTCGAATTGGCTGACCAGGGCGCGTTCTTCGTCGGCCGTGATCAGGTCCGGCTGATAGCGAAAGCCGCCTGGAAGGGGACGGCGCGGGGCCAACGGCAGGTCGAACAGGCTGGGCTTCAGGTCCATGGGTGTTCCGTCAGCGGCTGGGGTGAGTTGCCGGCGTCCAGCCGTAGCCGTAGTCGGTGGGGTTCAGGCCTGCATCGAGCAGCAGGGACACGGTGGCCCAGCGGCGGCGCTCGGCGTCCCCAGGTTCGATCACGCCGGACATGGTCATGATCGGCAGGCGGCCGGGGCACCGGGGGCAGGGTAGGCGCGCCTGGATTTCGGCCATGGTGCAGTTCAGGTAGCGCCGCGCACGTCCCAGCATCACGTCCCGGCGCCAGGTCTTGCCCGTTCCGCAATACTGGCAGCGAAATCCGATCTCCCAGCCGCGTTCGAGGGCGTCGACCAGCCGGGCCTTGGCGAAGAGCGGGTCAAGCTGGGCCGCCTTGCGGCGATCGGCGTCGCTCGGTTCAGGCATGGGGCGGAGGATCCAGGCGCCGGACGGCGCGCCAATACGACCAGGGCTTGGCCTTGACCCGCTCCATCTCGAACCAGCCCTCTTCGCCCTCGAACTCCGGCATGTGCTCGGGCGCGACGAAGCCGACCCGCGAATTGCCGCGGCCCGAGCCGCCGGGATAGGTGAAGTACAGAGTCCTGGACGTCCTGTCGGCGGTGTCGACCCGTACGCGCGTCAACATCATGACGCGGTGGCCGTTGCGCGCCGCGGCGAACGCCGCGGACGGGAAGGGTGGTTGTTGGGCCATCGCTTAGTCGTAAAGCGAGGCGGCGAAGCGCGTCTTCAGGCCCGAGCAGCCGGCGGGACCCGGCCAGACTTCGAACCGACCTTGGCGGTGGCCGCAGGGACAGCGCAGACGGTCGGTGAAGTTGACGATGGAGACGTCGCCCAGCCGGCGCTCGAGCCAGGCCGTCGCGTCGAACTCGGCCGTCTCGCCGCAGTCGCAGAGCGTCCGCAGGTGACGGTCGGGGCCGACGCATTCGGCCAGGGTCTCGATATCGGCCTCGAAGGGGACATGAACTGAGGCGCAGACGCGCTGCGTCACACGCGGATTTGCGTTTGGGGGTGGCATGGCGGGCTCCGATGTTCCTTATATGTTCTCCTTGCCGACGAGAGAGTCAATCGGCACGTCGGCGCGCTGACGTGGTGCCTGTGGACGAGCAGCCGAAAGCAGGTCGGCGTGGCCTTGCCCCGCGGCCTCCGGCGCTCAAAGCCGCAGCCCTCCGCCGGCAGATCGCATGCGGTTCCCGGGCCGCTAGGGGCGCGCGATCATCAGGTCTCGCCACGGAGTGTCCAGGTCGCGATCGGCGGTCCGGTCAAAATTGCATCCGTCGAGCGAGCAGCGCACAAACGCCACCTCGGTGGGGTCGAAGCCGAAGGTGAAGCCGATCTCACGGCGCGTGCCTATCGGGTCCTCATAGGTCAGCAGGCCGTAGAGGAACAGCACGCCGTGAATGAAATTGAACGCTTCAAGCCGATGGTCTTCGCGGGCGTCCATCAGGCGTTCAACTTCGAACGTCATTGAGGCCCCCGGCGCGATGACAGCGCCTTCATCCAGGCCGTCCATCGACCAGACTGGATCGAAGGGCCGAACCCCGGGCAGGGGCGGGGCGGTGCGCGGCGTTTCAGGCAGCAGCTGCGCGACGCAATCGACGACGAAGGCCGGCTCGCGACCGAAATTCTCGATCCGGACGGTGGTGGCGAACCGCGTGAGGTTGGGGTCGCTCTCGTACGGAGCCGTCTCGAGATCGCTCATCGACAGCCGAAGCAAAGGGCGCTGGACGCCGACCAGGGCGCGTTCGGCGACCTCGGCGCTCTTGCGCGCGGCCTCGGCCGAGGCGCGTGCAAGCTCCACGCTCGCGCCCAGCAGCCGGGTCTGTTGACGGGCCAGAAGCCACAGGAAGATGGTCACGACGCCAACGACGGCGGCGGAGATGGCCTGGATCCAATCGGTGAGCGTCATCGGTCTGGCTGGCTCTCGTCGACCGGTGTCGCCTGTGGGGCCGCCGGGAAGACTTCAATCGTCGGGCGTCCGCCGAACGTCAACCTGAGACGGCGAGCTTCGGAGGCGCAGATCACGTGATGTGAACCGGATCAGTCCGTGGACGGGCTCGCCGGATCGAGGGCCTCCAGTTCTTTTTCCTTCTTCTTCAGGTCGATCTGCTTCTCGAGGAGCTTGATCTGGGCCTCCACGAGCGAGGCTTGATTGTTCACTTCGGTGACTTGGGAGGGCTGCAGGTTGGTTTGGGAAGTCCGCAGGGCGATCTGCGCGTCGATGACTTCCTTCTGCCTCTGGAGTTGGGCGAGCTCGGTCGGCGTCAGGGCGTCACGCGAGCCCTGGGTCGCCAGCTTGGCCTCGTTGAGCGCCTTCTCCGATTGCAGTTCGCGGAGCGCGCGCCCGTTTTCGTAGGCGACAAGTTCGGAAACCCCGGACGCGCTCTCGTTGATCGCTCCGGCGAGCGCCACGGCCTCGGCCACCGGCTTCTTGTAGCTGAATTTGACGATATGGCCGTCCTCGGCGAACTCCGCGCTCAGGGTGTTGTTGGCAAACGGGCCGTTTTTCATCGGCAGGGACGCCAAGGTTCCATACTGAGGCACGAGACGATCTTCCTCGAACAAGATCGAGGTGACACCCGACACCCGGGTCCGGCAGGCGCCGGCGTCCAGGACAGTCTCGACACCGCGTCCGCAGACCCGAACCCGGCCGGGCGCGGGAGCGCGATAGACGACACCGCACGAGACGCTGTCCGAAATACACGCGTTGGCGCTGGCGAGTCCGTCAGGACCTGACGCTGGCTGCAGCGCCGGCGCTTGGGGCTGCGCGACTTGCGCGACCTGGCCAGGCTGGGGGGGCGGTGCGGGAGGCGGCGGTGGCGGCGGTGGCGGTGGCGGTGGCGTGTAGTCCGACCAGTAGCGCGGCTCCAACGGCGCGGCGACGATCACGACCTCGGCGCGGGCGACCCGAGCCAGGGCCGAAGCGACATCAGGGTTGCGACGCAGGCTGTCCAAAATGGCGGTCCGCTCATCCGGTTTGAAGCCGATCAACGTGGCCTTGTCCCAGTCGGGCTCCAGATTAGCGGTGAGCGGGATCGTGAAGGAGACCTCGGCTTTGGTCTTCGTGGCCAGATGATCCTGGTTGCCTTGGTGAAGCTCGAACAAGCTCTGCGGCTTGACCTTGCCGTCGGTCGCCGAGGCGAGGGTCAAGGTGGCGAGGCGCTCCTTGTCCGAGAGCCCCAGGGCGAAGCGATCGGTGACCACCAGGGCGGCCTGAGCCTCCTCGAGTTTGGTCTTCAAGCTCGAAAGCTTCTCAGCCGACACGCGCGAGGCCGTCGCCAAGTCGGCGACCTTGGCCGCGACCTTGGCCGGGCGAGGCGTTTCCTTGTGATCAGCCTCGTAGTCGGTCACGGCCTTGGCGTCGGCTTTGGACTTCTTCTCGGCATCGGCGATCGAGGTCTTCAGGCCAGCAAGCGAGGTCCAGGCCTCCAACACCTTGGGGGCGCAACGCAGGAATGGCTTTTCGGGAGGAGCCACGGCGGTGGAAACCCCGCCGCCCGCCGATCCGGGAAGGCCGATGGCGATCTTGCCGATCGTCACCGTCGTCTTGACCGCTTCCTTGACGAGGTCGGCGGTGTGGTCGTTCACGGTCAGATTGATCGACTTGAGCATGCCGCTGGGATGGCTTTCCATCGCCAGGTCGGTCGTCTTCATCCCGTCGGCCATGGTCAGGTAGTTGACCACGATGGTCTCGCCGCGAGCCATGTGAGAGGCCGCCGTCGCCTCCACATTGAACTCCACCGCGCCGTTGCTGGTCGTCGGGCAATTTGTGATCGTGCGTTTGATCTCAAGGTCGTAGTCCAGCCGCGGCAGCTGATAGGAGAAACCCTGCGAGATACCGCTCGCGGGCTTTCCGGAGTCCAGCGTTGTCGTGCACCCGCCAAGCAGGGCACCCACGCCCAGGACGCCTAGGATCCAACCTCTAGCCATGACTCGCCCCCACCATCCTTAGTCGTTCAGATTCATGTTGGATTCCGACAGGACCAGATTCCAAACCTTGTCGAGTTTGACGGTGCGGGAGCCTGACGCTGGCGCGACCACGCCGTTGGCGTCGAGCTCGCCGGTCACCTCAATCGTCAATTCATCGGCCGGTCGCGTCGTCACGCGCTGTGGCCGATCCCATTCGAACCGCCAGTAGCAAAAGGCCGTCTGGTCATCGGCGCGTTTGAAGGCCAGGACGCCCTTGAAGTCGCGCGTATCCTCGCCGCAGGGCGGTCCCTGGTCGTGCTGGGTCAGCTGACCGACGACCACATGGGCACCCGTCTCGTCGCGATAGGCCACGACGTCGTCGTTCGACAAGAGCGCGATGACCGGGTTGAGGCGCAGTCGCGAACCGACGGGCACCGAGGATTGCGCGGTGAACTTGGTGAGCTGGATCGCTCCAGTTGGATCCTTGGAGAGCATCCCCAACAGCAGGTCACCCGACAGCACCAGGCGACGCTTGAGGTGGTCGACCGGCACGCCCTTCCGCGCCGCCAGAGCGCCGATCCGTACGGCGAGGGGCGCGGATTGCGAGGTGCCAGACTGCGACGCGGATGTGATGCCATTGAGCGTCGAGTCGATGTTGCACCCGGCGACGGCCAGGGTGACTACCGAAGCGCCGCGGTTGGTGAACTCGGTGAGGTTGCCGGCGCCGTCTTCAGCCGCGACGGTCAGCACGTTGGCCATCCGGCCGAGACTTGCGGGGTAGACCTCGACGCCGCTAGTCTCCAGTGGAAGGCGATCATTGCCCGCAGCGACGATAAACAGCGTCTTTGGGCGAAACTGGATCACGTCCTCCAGCTTCGCCTTCACGTCGCCGTTGTAGGCCAGGCTCATGTTGACGATTGCTGCCGGCGCGAGCTTCAGCTGCAGGAGGGCTTTGTCGAACTGACCAAGGGATTGCTCCGGAATGTCGGCCGTTCCCGGCGCGAACGGCACGACGCTGACTTTCAGCCAGGTGTTGTCGGGATCAGCGCCATAGATCTCGGCCGCGTGGCTGGCCCGATCGCCGGTGACCGTGCCAACGACGTGTGTGCCGTGTCCCGAAAAGGCGTCGGGGGCGTAGTCTTGGGCGAAGCCGTTTTCGTAGTTGAAGGGCTTTAGAGGTTCATCGCCCTCTAGCGTGGGGCCGATCGTCAAGGTGTCGCTGTCGGCTTCGGCATCGACCTCGAAGAAGCGCTTGTCGAACCATGTACCGAACTGCAGGCCGGCCGCGTCGCGGCGTGCGCCGAAAAACCCGTTGTCGACGACGACCACATCGACCTTCGCGCGGGGATATGAGAGGCGCCACCTGTAGGCCTCGAGCAAGGCCTTGGGATCGTAGAGCGCGCCGGACTTGCCGACGCAGTCGGGCGGGGTGACGTCCATCACCGTGACGATCCTGCCCGAAACCTTTCTAGGCGGCGGGGCCACATAGACCGACTTGGCCTTGGTCGACACCGTCTTGGCCTTGTCGCCTAGGCTGTCCATGAAGTCCGGCACGCCCGCCTTGGGCGTGATCTCGACGGGCAAGGTGTAGAAGCCAAACTTCAGGACGTCGCCCGGTTTGACGTCGCCGAGGTTGGCGATTCCGGATTTGGAAAAGAAATGCGCCCGGGTGTTGGGAAGGCCCGGACTGCCTGTCGCGTCGAGATAGACGTGGCTGGCGAACTGGTCACGGATGACTTCTTCGAACTGGCCCTGGCGAACGTACAAGCAGGCCGGCCAGCGATAGCCAAAGGCCTGCTCACCCATCGGCGCGTCCAGGTCCGGCAGGCTTTGCAATTGGTTCAGGCTTCGGAACGCGGCCCAGTATCCGGAATTAACGGTCCCACACATGGCGGCGGCGACATGGCCGGGGGTCTCCTCGCCGAGCCTAGGTGAGAAGGATCGCGAAAAGGTCGTGGACTCGGCGTTCTCGCCGACCCATCGGGTGAGCGTTGGGGTCAGGTCGTCGCGGATGGCCCTCAAGGTGATCGCCTCTGGAGCCGCCGTGTCCGCCGTCGTCGCGGATTGGGGACTGGCTGAGCCGCCAAGGGCTAAGTTCAGGACGGCGCCGAGCGCGAGTGTCACGTGGTCGCGCATGACCCGCCCGTTCCGTGTCCCGACGGCGCGATCCGAACCTTGGCGCCGGAGTCCGCGAGCAAGGCCTTGAACGTGGGGCTGGAGAGCGCCGCATAGCGCGAGACCAGTTGGTGGTTCTCGACGGCGACCTGAGAGGCCACGCCAATGATGGCGCGACACTCCGGCTTCAAGCGCGGGTTGACGCCCGTCAGCAGCGGGGCGCCGGAATCGCCCTTGCAGAGCGCCGGTTCGACCGCGTCCTGGGACACCGTGACCAGGCGCTCGTCGCCGGCGGTCGAAGGGGCCAGGGTCTCGCGGCCGACCCGGAAGACTTCGTCGAAGGGCCCGGCTTCCACCGTCTCGTCGGCCAGGTCGACGGCCATGCCGACGCATCCGTAGCCCGTCAGCAAGACTGATGCGGCCCCGACCGGGGCGGACAGGTCGAGATACTCGCGCGGCAGGTTGCGATAGGCGTTGGGGGGCGGCGCAAGCGGCTTGCCGTTCGCGTCCGTGGTGACCCGTGTGCAGATCGCGAAATCCGAGGGACTACGCGGGTAGGCCCCAGGGAACCCAGCGTAGCTTGGATCGATCTGACACTTGAACATCACCTCGACCGGGCCCAGCCGGATGGCAACCCGGGCCAGGGCGGGGAGCTTGTTGATGTCGACGCAGTGAGCGGCCGTGAGCAAGGCGTCGTCGCCAATCATCGCGGCCGTGCAGGACCGCAGATCACCGGTCGCCATCTTGGTCAGGAGGATGGACTTCCACATGCCGCCGGCGGGCGCGTTGCCGTGAAAGACTTGGATCTTGTTGTTGGAGACGACCCTCTCGATCGGCTCGAAGACAAGCGTGGGCGGCGGATCGGCCGCTCGCGCCACCGTGGTAACGGCGGACATTGCCAGCGCGCCGCAAAGAATAATGAAGGTTCTCAACTCCGCCCCCCGGATGAGTGGCGTTAACGAAGAACAATGTTCGACAAAAGTCAACCGTGAGCCGAGCCAGACTGGAATTTCTCGCCTGAAGCGCGCGGGTAAGCTCCGTGGGCTGCTGCAGAAGAGGGCATCTTGCGCGTCAGCGCATCGCCATGCGCTTGGGCGCGTCGATCGTCGCCGAGCGCCTTGGCGTAGGCGCGATGCCGTCGCCGACATCGACCGTGTCGGCTTTTTGGCTCAGGCCCGGGCGGCGAAGAAGTTGTCGATCAGATTGAAGTCCACCGGAGCGGTCTGGTCGACTGGCGCTAGCCGGCTCTTCATGTCTTCGAAGATCGCGTCGGGATCGATCAGGTCGCGGTCGGTGTAGACTAGGGCGAAGACGTCGTGGGTCCTGAAGAACGCCTTGTGTTTCTCCATCTCGCGCTCGAAATTGTCCTGAGCCATGGCGTTGATCTCCGCGCCGGTCAGCCCGCCCAGCTTGCTCAGGTGGCCATGGGTCGACCAGGGTGAGAGTTCGTAGCCGACCTTCTGCATGGTGAGCGGGTCGATGATGCAGAAATCCAGCCGATAGCGGTGCTTGGCCGCTCGGCCTTCGTAGCGAAACTCCGGGATCAGCAGGGGCACATTAAGCGGATCGCTCGCGACGGCGACGTGCTGGACGTAGCGCTGGGCAATGGCCCGCTCATGAGGCGAGCCGGAAGCGCGGACCAGAACGTTCTTGAAGAAGGTCAGGTAGTCGCCCACGGAGCCGAACCGGATCACATCCTCGTCCTGCGGCGTCACGAGGCCCGTCTTCAAGACGTGCCCGATGGTCCAGTACAGCGGACGGAAGTGGCGGATCTCGCTGCGGTCGTTTTCCCAGCTCGCCGTCGCGGGGTTCCAACGCGGCGTGATCAGCAGCCCATAGTCGGCGTTGTTCTGGCCGATCCAGACCTCGGCCTCGTCCAGCTGCGGTCGCTTTCTCGACAGCTCGTCGAAATGTTTGAGGTAGCTGCGGTGCAGGAACAGCATGAAGTAGCGTTGTGCGGCCTGAGAGACGCGGAACCGCTCGAAGTTGCGGCGATAGATCTTGGCGTTAGGGCCACCAGCCTCCATGCCGCTGCGCAAGCCCGCCATGTAGCGTTGGGCGTACTGCTCGGAGGAGTGGATCACGTCATGGTGCAGGTCGATGAAGGCCTTTGCCCACCCGCCGATCGTGGCGTTGAGAGACGCCTCGCTCTCGAAGTCGGTCTCGGCCAGCACCTTCGGCAATAGGGCGCGCAGCTCGCTCTTCATCTGGGCGATGCGCCGGTTGCGGGCGGTCTTGTTTGGATCGGAAAGCACCATGACGGCCCTGGGCTGCCGGCGCGACCACGGCGGCGGCTGGCCACAATGTCCAATAATCTGCTTTGCCGCGCTCCGGTACAGACGCAGGTGTCAAGAGCCAGGCCCGTCGCGACGGCGTGGATAGGCGGGCGGCTCTCGTCTCGCAGCTGGATCGCTAAGCCATAGGCGGCGGGTCGGCGGCGGTCGCTTCGGGCTGGACCGTCGTGGATTCAACCGTCGTACTGGAGGCGGCCGAAGGCGGGGTTTCAACGGACGGAGAGTCCGGCATCGGGATCGCCAGCGCGCCTCCGAGCGTGAAGCTCACGGCGGCGATGCTGAGGATGCGGGTGGAGAAGGCGGCGGGCGCGCCGTTGCTGATCGCCTTGGCGAAGGCAGGGAAGAGAATGAAGACCACGCCGGCGGCGATGAGAAGGCCAGCGAGGGGGCAGAGGTAGCTAAGGATGAGGGTCAAAATCGGCATGGAGAAGGTTCCTGTGGTTCATGCTTGGTCTCCGCGGTGACGCGTCGGGTCGACGCCTTGGAGGGTAGGGAAGGGCGCGTGAGGCGCTCTCAACTCGTAAAGCGAATTATTGCACAGCCTGAACGGAAAGTCAATAAACGCGGAAGTATAGATGGATAAGTATGCTTATATGTGGCGCGGTTGGAATTACGGGTTGTTAGTAAGTCAGTAAAGGCCGGTAAACGAGAGCGAGTGGGTGCGTGTGGGGTCGGTCTATTGCGAAGAGGAGGTGTCCGCCGAGACGCAGGCGGCGATCTACCGGTTCTTGCGTTTCGAGGTCGGCTTCATCGAGCTTATCAGCGCGTATCGGCGGGCGATGCGGTCCCACCGTGACACCGTGGAGGATCCGCATTCCGCGACCCTGGCCTTGCTGGCGCGCTTGGACGACCTCGACAGTACGCTGTCGGTCGACGACCTGACGGCCTACGTTGAAGCCGAGGCGGATGCCGCGATGGCGGTCGTGCGCCAGGCCTTCCTCGTGTCGCTATTCCATTTTTGGGAACGACAGGTGCTGACCTGGAGTGGGCGCGAGCGGTACGACCACGCTGCGGCTATGTCGTGGTTGGGATCGAACGGCGGAGCGCCGGACGCGCAACTGCTGCGGCGGCTGGAACTGGCTTGCCATGTCGCAAAACATGGACCCGGCTCTAGCTCACAGAAGCTGCTGGCGCTGGAACCGGACCATTTTCGAGCAAGTGACGACGCCGACGGTGAATGCGTCCTGGAGATCACCGACGACCAGGTCGAGTCCTATTTCCATGCGGTCTTCAAATCCGCGCCCCGCACTCCGCAAATTGACCGGTGATGACCGCGCTGGGAGATAGTTCACTGGCTGGCGTCGCACGCCACAGGCGATGAGGCCGAATTAGCGCGCTAGGAAGGGGAAGAAGCAGAAGAACACGCCGGCTTTGGCCTCTAGGAGACCAAATTGCGTGTCCTCGAAATGCCACCGCAATCGCGGGGTTTTGGGGCGCACCAACGAACGGGTCTGCCCTGGATCGGCATAGAGCTCGTCAATGAAGGCCGGATCGTCAAGCTTCGGATCGAGCCGGTGCATCGCTTCATCGCAATAGTTGGCGAAGCTCATCACCAGCAGCGAATGGCCCGAGGACAGGACGGGGTTTGCCATGAAGCCCTGGTTCGGCGGAACATCCTTGGCCAGGTAGGCTTGGCAGATCGCGAAGAAGCGCTCGCGTTCGGCGCTGCCACGGTCGAACGCTCCATGGTCGGAGATCGCCACAAGCCGAAATTCCGTCTCCAGAACCTCGGCGAAGACCAGGGGGCCGCTTCGATCCTTGGGATCGTCACTGGCCGGGACATGAAAATGGTGGAGACCCTCTCGGGTCAGAACCATGTCGATGTCCCCTCGTTGGTCGGTCGCCTTGGCGCCCGGCAGAACGACTCCGGTCGTGTTCACTAGGTGGGAAAGATAGGGCGAAAGATCATCGCCAGCCTCGACCTTGCGCATCAGCGGAGCCAGCCTCGGGGCCATGGCCTGGAGCTGCGACGGCGCGACCCCGCCCGACCAGATCGCGACCTTACGGGGCTTGGCCGGCACTGTGCGCAGCCGCCAGGTGAGGAACGCCAGGATCAGCTGGTTCGTCGCCATGGCCTCAAGCACGCGGCGCGAGCGCGCCGAGTTGGGCGCACGCGGTAGCTGGGAGATCAAGGTCTCGCGAAACGCCTGGATGCGCGGCGTATGAACAATGGGTGCGGCGGCCAACGGCTGTGACATCGACCCCTCTATGTTGGACCGGACGACGACGCCGGTCATGCGTGGTGAACCGGTCGCGGTTGCAGGGCATAGTGCAAGACATGTCAGCGCAACAACACCAGCATTACTTGCCGCAGAGCTATCAGCGCGGTTGGGCCGACGTCTCGGGCCGCCCTCACGTCTACGAGTGGCGCCACAACAAGCTAATCTGCGCGCCCAAATCGACCAAGTCGACCGGCGCGGCACCTGGTCTCTATTTCATTCCGATGGCCCCGACGGGCCAGCAAAATGTGATGGAGGACAAGTTCTGGCGGATCGTTGATCAGTGGGGCGCCGACGGCTTGGCTTGTTTGAAATCGCCCGACCCTGCGGCCGCCGCGAAACTGAATCGCGACCGCCTCGCCACCTTCATCATGTCGTTCCAGTTCCGCAACCCGCGGGCCATTGGCAAGATCGAGCGCGAGGCGAAACAGCATGTGCTGCAGGGGTGTCTAAAGGACGACTACGCCGCCCACCGGCGGCCCCATGAGCCCACGACCTATGAAGCGTTCGCCGTCGCACTGGACGCACCCGGTCTGACGGAATTTGGCGCTGAATGTCTCAGGGCTCAGGTGCGCAACAAGGCGATCCGGGCTCAGCTGCTGACCATGGCCTGGGACGTCGTGACGGTGACCGACAGTGAGCCCATCTTGACCTCGGACGTGCCGCTGATCCTGGTCAAGGGGCTGAAGGATGACGACGGCTGTCTGATCCTCCCGCTGTCGCCCACCGAATTTTTCGTGGCCTACAACAATGGCGCCATCGACATGCGCCAGGAAATGGAGCGCTCGATCCAGACGGGTCGCTTTGTCCCGGCGATGAACAAATACGTCGTCCAGCAAAAGATCGAATTCGTCTACGCCATCGACGACAGTCAGGCCGCGTTCGTGGCCCGTCATTGGATGCTCGATAACTAGACCGACGATCGCGGGGGTGACCTTGGTCGCGGTCGCTGTAAGCGTCACCAGGATTGCGGCCGCTATCCCTGTCAGTTGGGGTTTGCGGTCTTGGCCCGAGCATAGGCGGCGACGTCTTCTGACAATTCCGCCTCGGCTTCCTCCGAAAACGGACCCATCTGGGCGACCTTGCCGGCCAAATCTAAAAGGTCTTTCGCGGCGAGACCCTGGGAAATTCCAAGGCCGCGGAGAGACAGTTCCGAGGAGAGGTCCACCAGAAGGTCGACTTGGCTGTAGTCGATGAGCATCGACTTGAAGGCGGTGACCCAACTCTCCTGAAGGGCGATGTCCGACAGATTCTGGTGCGCGCGCCCCTGGGTGAGATAGCGCGCCGTGGAATCCACGCCCTGATTCTCGAGGTAACCTCGCACGAGGTCCTCAGCGGTCTCTGAGGTCATTGGGGCGGTCTTCCTTGCTGGTCTGTCGGATGAGACGGTTGGATCGGCGGGTCGGCGGGGGTGGCTGGATCTGAAATCCCTGACCGAGAGCCTCCAGCATAGTGTGGCTTACGGTGCGTCAAAATCGGTCGGGTCCGTGCGGACGCCGGGCCGCAAGTCGATTGAAGTTCGACGTGATCGCACTGGTGTCGCGGTGTTTGGGGTCAGGAAAACGGACGCGCGGACGGTCAAAGAATTTGACGTCCTAATGTCTTGGGCGACCAGCCCAGGATCTCTAAAGTCTCGTCATGAGAGATGATTTCCCAGTTTCGACCGTGCAACTCTTGGCGAAGCGCGTTGGCTTTAAGTGCTCGAACCCAGACTGCCGAAAGCCGACTAGCGGTCCCTCGGGCGATGAGGCCTCAGTCAATCTTGGTGTGGCCGCGCACGTCACGGCAGCCTCACCCGGCGGCCCACGCTACAATCCTGAGCTAACCACCGAAGAGCGACGGGCTTCCGCAAACGGCATATGGCTGTGTCAGCAGTGCAGTCGCCTCGTGGACGCAGACGATTCCGGACACAGCGTGCCGCTACTTCAGGACTGGAAGACATTTGCCGAAGCTGCGGCCGCGATCGAACTTCGCGGCTATGCAGTTCGGCAGGAGCGCGACTTCTCTGCACTGGAACGCAAGATACCTGATCTTCTCGCCGAAATGCGGGCGGACTTGAAGCTCAAGCCGTTCACGAGAGAGCTTATCGCCCTTTCAAGGAAGGTGAGTTACAATCCAGGATCAATACCGTACTTTACTTACTACATTGAAGACCATGAAGAACTCTTGGCAAAGTTGAAGATCTGCGAGCATTTCGATGCAATTTACGATACGAAACGGAATAGCGTTCCGCGCTGGATATTTTCGGAAGATTTCGCCGAATATCTTATAAGGTGAGGTTAGGTGATATCCAAGTCCGGACGGGGTTTGGAGTCAGAAAATCAGCCTCGACCAGCCTCATCTAGGTACGAAATTTGTTGCGCCTAAGTATTCTTATCGGAAATTGGTCAACTTAGTTGACCGTTTGATCTGGTGCCGTCGTAAGGCGCCGCGTCATGGGTAACCGACGCGCCGCTTCCCGCTTCCCGCTTCCCGCTTCCCGCTTCCCGCTTGCCCTGCTGGCGCGATCTGGCTCATGCTACAGCTCCAGCTTGTGTTGAGCGGAGCGACCGTGGCCAAGGACGTGGGAATGATCAGGGAAATGGTCGCCATCGTCGTAGCCTTGGTCGCCTTCGTCACAGCGATCGCCAACTTTTCATTCACCGCGCGGCTCGCCAGGCAGAAGGCCAAGTCGGATCGCCAATTGGCCGAGGTGACCGCGCAATTGGGCCTGAACACCCAAGATAAGTCGGCCGCAATTAGCGGTCATCGCGCCCAGATCGAACATGATTTAATCGCCATCGAAGCGGGTCTGGAAAGCCTGCAGGCGGCGAAAGATAGATTGCACGCGATCAAGCTAGCGATAGCGAGCCCCGGCTCGGCCCTCAAGTCGCCGCTGGTAAGCGGCCTGTCGAGCGCGATCAACGCCTATCAGAAGGCGCTTGAGGCCTTGCAGGCGCATGTGACAAAGCCGGAGTGGGAAAAACCGCATGCGGCCAAAAACCAACTAATGGAATTGGAGGCGCCGCTGAAGGCGGGGCTGATCGGCGCCAAATTCGTTGAGAGCGCGAGCGAGGGCCTTGAGACTCTTGTCTCCCGGACGATCGAGGACCTGCGTGACGCGCAAGACAGTCTGCGCGACAGCATCATGCGCCGTCAAACACAGCTCAATATAGGTCTGCGCTAGTGGTTTCGGTTCTCTGGATCGACGACGACGTGGCGCGGTTGCAGCATGTTCAAACCGCCCTCCTCGACCGCGGAATCTCTCTGGTTTTCGCTGCCAATGCGTGGACGGGCTTGGAGCGGTTGCGAACCGAACCCTTCGATCTGGTCATCGTCGATGGCATGTTGGACGCTGGCGCGCCCCCCGACAGCGCCGAATTCCTCGACCTTTTCGCCGAGGGCGAGGCCCCCCTTGGGCTGACCTTGGTTCACGCGATCAAGCGCACGCCTGGCCTTATAGCGCCGCGTCGAGGCTTCCTGCTGTGTTCGGGGATGAACTGGTCCCAGCTTTGTGCTGCACACCCGGAGCTTACCGCTGACCTGCACTTTATTCCAAAGGGGGTCCTCTACCATCAGCCGCGGCTATTCATCGACGAAGTGGTGCACGCGCTGAGCGGCGCCGTAGAACCCAATCGCGCGGAGCCCGCGACGCCAAGCGCCGATCGCTTCGAAGAGCGCTGGCACGACCTGAGAAATAGCATTCTCAACAGTATCCCGACCCTGGCTCGCGTTTCGGAGCGGTTGTCAGCGATGGCCCACGCCAAACCGAACTTGACCGAAGCGGTTGTTCGGGCGGCGGTCAGTTTTGCCCATGCGGCCGGCGAAACCATCGATGACCTGGGCTACAAGAAGATCGACAATCCCGCCCTCGCCGAGGCTGAGGATCGCCTCAGGCTACTCGAAGAGAAGATCAAGGACACGTCGGCGAGCAAGATCACGATGCTGACCGGGTTGGTTGACGTCATTGCAGCCGCGTTGTCGCGATTGCCAAGGACATCGCATTCCGCGGCTGTGACTGTTGCCCACGATCATCTGCGGATCCTAATAAGCGCCTCGGAGATCAGTGTCATCCTGCAACGCTTGACGATCGCCGCGACCGACGCCGGGGTGATCGGCGACTCCGCTGAAGGGCTGCCGGTCGACACTTCGGCAATCGTGCGCCAGCTCATCGAAATGTTCGCGGTTCCCGCCCTGCAGCGGCGGATCGAATTGCGGTCGGGCGCCGTGGATCGTGGGGTTTTGCTTCATCACGGCTCGATCTCGGATTATCGCCGCATGCTGACGAACGTGATCGAGAACGCCGTGAAATATAACGGCCAGTTGAGGGACACGAACGCGTGGATCAAATTCACGCACCAATTGCGTGACAATGAAATCGTGACGATCGTCGAGAGCTGGGGACTGCCCATTCCCAAGGAGCAGCTCAAGGCTGTGTTCGATCCCCATGTCCGTGGTGACAACGCTGGCCTGCCCGGGCGAGGATTGGGCCTTTCGATCGCTCAACTGGCGGCGCAGAGCCTGGGTGGCCGGGTCGCTATCGAACCCGGGGAAGTTCGCCGGGGGCGCGCGACCACCAGGGTCATCATGGCTATTCCCAGCCATGCGCCGACCTCACCTTAGGGCGCATTGCAAAAAATGAATGTCGCGGCCCCGGCGTCGCATCGCGCGCTCGCATCCAGTACCCACCAGATCGCCTACGGATTTATGGGCCAAAGGCTCGGTCCAGGGGAGAACGGTTAGGTTCATACGCGCGACCAACTGACTGACCTCGTTGGCATAAGGGCGATGATCGGTAGCGAACCTCATTGTGGCCCCGGGGAGCGCCGCGCGCCGAAGTTCCTCGATAAAGCCGGGTGAGATGAGCCAGCCTCGCAGATCCTGGGCCAGAGCATTTTCACGGATGATCGAGGACATATGCGGTGTCGGAAAATACACATGAAATGCCGAGATCGTAGCGTCGGGCACATATCGGACGAGATAGTCCTTCACCTCGGCATGGACGAAATGTGCGTTGGGCAGCTGGCTTTTGCGTCGCGCCGCCTCTGAGACCTTGTGCTGGTTGAGATTGATATCGACGCCAATGAACGTGGTGTCGGGATGCTCGCGGGCGCCCTCGATCGTGAAATTTCCCCGGCCTGAGCCGCAATCTATTTCCGTGCGCTGGGATAAAGCGAGCATGTGTCCCTCGAGCGCCTTGCGTCGTCTAGGTCATCGACCGTCAATAGGATCTGGAGGTCAAGCTAAAGGACAGCGTCACGGGGCGGCGATTTTCGAATGTGGAGATCTGAGCGTCTCGTCATCCTTGGCAAGATCTGCGCGGGTAGGCCTGTGCTGCGCGCGACACAACCCACAAAGGTACCATAAGCCGAGACACTACTTTTCCACGAACGAAAGTCTCGACAACGTCGTTCTCCCAGTTAAGCTCGCTTCGGGGGTTGCACATGCCGGGATTGATCGTGAACGGAGTGGACGCTGTGTTCGCCGCGTCCAAATGCGCGGAGGCGAACGTCTATTTCATCGGTCCGTATGGGGCCCGTGTCAGTTTCGCGTCCCAACAGAGGCGAGTTCTAAACCTGCTCTGGGCGCTGCACGAAAAGGAAATGTGGCCCAACAAGCCTGTGGTCGAAGCCGTGGTCGTCGGCGGCGGCATCGCCGGTTTGATGGCGGCTGCGGCGCTTTTGGCGCGCGGATGCACTGTCAGAATTCTTGAGGAGAAGGGTCATTTCCTCCATCTACAGGAAGCGGCTCATCATCGGTTCATCCACCCCACGATCAATTTCTGGCCAGAGCAGCCGCTTGAATGGACGACCCGTCTGCCATTCTTCGATTGGTATGCGGGCTCTTGCGTCAATGTCGTACGCACGATCAGCCGCGAATGGGACGATGAATTCGACGGCGAGCTGCCTAGAGACGATTACTCCAACACCAAGGTCTTGAAGGCCAAGACCGCCCGCGACGGCCGGGTGACCTTGAAGGTTGAACGACGCGGGGTCGCCGAAACGCTAACCGCTGACCTGGTCCTGTTCGCCACCGGGTTTGGCCAGGAGCGAAGCTTCGACGACCCCAAGCAGATATCCTACTGGGACGAGGATTCCATCACCAAGGCCGCCGATCTGGCCAATAAGCGCTATCTGGTCAGCGGCACTGGCGACGGTGGCGTTATCGATGCACTGCGCCTGACCTATCGCCGGTTCATGGACGACGAAATCGCTCTTAAATTCCTCGTGGCGATCGACAACGAGGGCCTTCGAAAACAGGTCGCCGCGATCGAACGAAAAGCCGCTGAAGAGGATGATCTCAACAAGCGCGCGCTGTTTTATGAAAAAGAATACGCCCGCGTGGCCCTCGACCGGCCCCGGCGCGCCAAGGATCTCCTGCCGGCCATCCCAGGGGGTAAGTTGCCGGTCGAACTGGTTGGACAATGGGACGCGCCCTTCGATATCGGCGCTGCGCCCATCCACAAAATCATCCTGGCCCATGCCCTGGCCGAGAAACAAATCAAGTTCATTCCCGGCGAGCTCACGCGCCGTAACAAGAAGCAGTACGTTCTGACGCCGAAGGTTGGGCCGGCGGAGATCCTCGACCGCGATAGGATCGTTGTGCGGCATGGCGCCGTGCCGCCCGTAAAGCACTTCATCGGCGAAACGGCGGCTCAGGCGTTGTTCAAGAACCAGAGCTGGATCGGCGACTTCATGCAGATTGACGGCCGGGATCCGACCTTCTTCGACAACGAGGCGCTTCGTCTGGAAGACAATCCGCTAGCCAAGTCATTCGCCCGCCGGCGTGGGCGCATGGCCGCGGAATTTCTCCAGGCTCGCCATGGCCTGGGCGCGTCTATGGAAGAAAAGGCCGAGGACGGTTCGCCGATCATTCGGACCTACCGACCGCCCAATTCGAGTCTGCCGATCAATACGGTGGGCATTCCAGAGTCGCTATTTGGCATCCCGATTGATCCAGTGATCGGCGATACCGAATGGACGCTGCCGGGCACGCGAAAGCGCCGGGCATGATCCAGTACTTCCATTTAACCTTGGAGCAAGGGCGAGAACTGCGTTCCATCACCGCGCGGGCGGGGATCGAAACCTATGGAGCCGAAAGGCGCCTGGAGGGACGGCTGGGAATGTTGGTCACGGACGCGGCCGGGCGGTTCTTCGCCTTGGTGACTAGCACCGTCGTCGAGCCCGGCGAAGCCGCGTTCATCGGCGAGGGTGACGACGGCATGAGGCTTGGCGTTGCTCGGGCCTTGAAGCTGCATCCCGAGCCCGCAGGATTCCTCAGCGTCAGTTCGTTGATATCGGCCGTTCCGATCCGCGCCCGCACCCACATCAGCGCCACGGTTGGCGGCGGCAGCCCACAACGCGTTGTGGCGCCCATCGTTGAGGTGTTGGGCCGGCCGATGCGACTAGCGCTGGATGGCCATCAGGTCGAACTCGGCCCGATCCTCGCCCATTCGGCGACCACCTATTTCGCGGACTCGGACGGTGCGGCGATCGCCTATAAAGGCGCCCTGATCCTTGGGTATTCTGCAGCCTACCCGAGATTGGCCGAGGGTGACGCGGGGGCCATGATCGTCACCCGGGAGGGCGTGCCGGTCGCCATTGTCGTGGGCGGCAACGCCCGGGGTCTCGTGGCAGTGCCGCTGGCCGAACTGCTGCGCCGAAACAGGCTGCGGCCGATATCGCAATACGATGTCGCCCGGCGAATCCGAAAGGAGGATAGGACGCTGGTCAAGGATGCCGTGGTCGACCAGGATTCGGCGCGCACGACCCGGAAGGCGGTCTCTCCGATCCTTGGTCGGCGGACATCGTCCGAGGAGACCTTGAACAAGTTCGAGGGACTGGTGCAACGGATGCGCTCGGCCCAAAGTCAGATGGCGGACGCCGAATGAAGCGTCCTGCCGCAGCCCCGCCCCGAAACTATCTCAACGCCATCACCAGCCTGCGAGACTCCGTCGAGCGCAATCGCAAGGACGCCAACTTCGCGTCCCAGGACGGTAACGAGATCGTCTACATCATCGACGCCAACGTCTTCATTTTCCACGCAGACATTCTCGACAACAGCCCGCTGACGCGAAACTTCAACTACATCGTCGACAATCCGGCCGGAAACTCCATCTCCGAGGCGCTCGAGCGGTTGACGGCGCGCTTTCTATTTTCGGGGCACCTTCCTGGCCAGAAGAACCAGGAGAGTTTCATCACTCTCCCTCACTTCGAAGAGGTGCTTCGCAAGTCGGAGAAGATCGCCAAGCGCTATGAGCGCGGCTTTGACCGGTGGACCACGATCAGTCTGCAGGAAGACGCCGAGGCGGTGCGCAAATCGATGAGCACGATCTTGGGCCTGGAGGCCTCCGCCCAGGATAGGCTGGAGTTGTTGGCCGAAGTCGTGCCCAAGGCCTGGATCGCCAACCTCAACGCCTCGGGACATTTCACCGACGCCATCGAGAAGGCCTTTCTGAAAGAACCCGCCGGCCTGGTGCCGCTCGATCGGCGCGATTGGGGGCAGGAGGCCGCCAAGGTGCGCGCCGACGGCGTGGCGGCCTGGCGCAAGGTCCTGCCGAAAGCCTCGGCCACTCGGTTTGAATCCTCGCTGCAGGACGATGCCGAAACGCTTGAGACGATCGTCAATCTCTATCGCGCGACCCAGCCTCCGGCCGGCGAGGAGCGCAAGACGCTCTATGTCTTGATCACCGCCGATCGCTCGCTGGCCACCGCCGTCGAAAAGCGCGCGGCCGATCTGCGAAAGGATGGAATCGAGGATTTCATTCGCTCGCCGCAGGACTACCTGCCGCTGCTGAACCTGACGGCGATGTCCGAAGCGCTCGACTCGGCCGAACTCGACTCCAAGACCCGCCGCGAGTTCAAGAAAGTCTTCGATGAGTTGAGCACGGCGCTGGACCTGGCGGTCGCGGCGGCGGCCGATTGGACCTACGGCCCGGAGGCTTGGACCTCAGTGCAGCTAAAGCGCGCCTGGGTCGAGTTTTCCAAATACATCACGGTCCTGAGCCTGCGGCATTACCATGAAGGCGTCGACTTGGTGTTCAAGGAGCTCGCCAAATTCGTGGGCTCTTCGGCTGGCACCAAGAGCGCTACGAAGTCGGCCGAACGGTCGGTCATTGACGTCCGAGATCGTCACCTGGACATCGTCATCGAAAGCGCCCTGGCGGCCCTGGCCAAGACGCGGCCCTCAACCGATCAGCCACCGCCCCGACGCGCTAACATCCTGATCGGCTCGGAGGTCTTCGGGGCGCTGCTCGGAGGTGAACTCGATGTCATCCATCTGTTAGACCGCGCCGTTCAGCGTGGCGCCTTGCCTAGCGAGACTATGAAGGCGCTGCGCGACGATCCCTCCAGCCCCGAGGCTCAAGTCCTGGCAGCCTGCCTGTTCGTCGCCGCCGAACGCTGGGAGTCGGCGACACAGTTCGCGGCCCGGGCCCACAATCTTCTGCTCATCACCAAGCGCACCATCGACTTCAACGAGGCGAGCTACCTGTTGGCATTGTGCCTGCGTTTTTCGATGCGCACCGCCTACGATTTCGAACACGCTCAGCGGTTGCTCGAGGGCAATATCCGCCGTCACGCCGGGCAACGTCGGCGGCCGGTCGAATTCCTGCGCGGCATTCGCGACGAGATGGAACTTGGCAGTCTCTTGCTGACCGCAGCGGTCACCCAGGAGATCGCGCGCAACGTTCCCGGCGTCATGGCCGGAGAGCGCAACAAGATTACCTTGTTCCCGAGCCACACCGCCAACACCCAACTGCGCGCCGGGGTCGATCGGATCCGGCGGGCCCGAGAAAACCTGATCGACAATCAAGGCGTCTATCCACACGGCTCGCGGCGCGAGCATCTGTCGGCTAGCCTATCCTGGATCGCGCTGGCCAATCTCGTCGGGGCGTTTATCTTCGAGCGGATCGTGCCGGGGCTGCAGTCTGGAACGCCGATCATCGGCGACGACATCACCCGCTACGTCTACGAGCTCGAGAACGAAATCGTTGATAGCAAGATCAAGAACCGAAAGGTCTCGCCAACCCGCGACATCTATCTAGCCACGGCCAAGGCGCTGACCCAGGGCGACGCCCGCTCGCGAGCCAAGGCGCTTCTTCAGCTCGACAGCATCCTGACGGACGTGGCGACACATGGCGCGACACTGCCCTTGGGCGACCGGTTGGAGTTTGCTTGCATCAGCCGATGGCTCAATCGCGAACGCGCGCTTGTCGCCGACAGCGCGTTCAAGGAAGCGGGCTATCCGATGGCCGGCGAATAGTTCCGCCGGTGTTGGGCGCGCTGCCGATCTGCCCATGGGCATAATCGACGGGTCCGACTGGCCTTCGGCGCAGCCTGGATCGAGGGCACCAACGAAGTGGATCGGGAGCTGATGTTCATGTCCTACCAGACCTCGATCGAAAACCAGGTTCACCGTCTGATGACCTTGGGCGTGTGAGTATCCCAATGCGCACGCTGACGTCGAACGCGGGTATGGTTGCAATCCCTCGGGGCTGACCCATGGCTCAAACCAGAACCCTTCACTGCAAATGCAGCCACGGCTGCCCGACCTACGCCGAGGTCACCCGTTGGCCCTGCGGCTGTGTGGAGGTGGAGGTTTTCAGGGACCAGCTGGCCGGCTCCGACTGCAGCGATTTTTCCGGCATGCGGGATCGTTGTTGGCGCTCGGGGCCGCCGCCCCATGACGAGGATCGGTCGCCGAACGGACGATCTCCGCATCAGGATATGCACGACGAGAATTCCGGATCGTCCGGTTCTTCATCTCACGTCAGCACATATTCCGGCCCGCCTATGACGCTCGGCGGCTGCCTGTCCACCCTCGGGATCTTAGGCGCTTTGGGATATTTGGTCCTTACCGTCGGCGCCTGGATAAATGCCGACTCGCTCTGCGTCTTCAACCAGCGCAGCGAACACTGGCGGAGCTATTACTGCGGAAAAGCCGAACTATCTTACGCGGCCTTCTTCCTCAGCGGCGGCAATCCCACGCCGCCGGGTTGGCGGATAGTCGATGGCGCGCCCCGTCGGATCGAGCAGGTCGTTCCTGCGCCTCCAGTACAGGCGGCTCCAGCACCGGCCGATAGCCCCTACTACGCCCGGGCGGTTCCCGAAGCATTCGAGGTCGAGGAACCCAGCCTGAGCGGGTCGGTCGTCACCCAGCGACTGGACGGCGCGGCGCAGTCGCTGGCGGCAGGTTTCCATCGCGTCGATGGCGTGAAGGACGAGGTCGCTGTTCTGACGCCCAAGACCCCGCACATCTGGACCGTCGATCTCACGTCAGGAGTCGCCTACAGGATTGTCGGCGCTTGCGGCGAAGGCTGCTCGGATCTGGACCTGTTCATTCTTGAACAGAACGGGGACGTTATCGACACGCACGAGTCGTCCGCTGGCGACCCTGTCTTGCGCTTCGAGGTTCCCGCCAGTGGGGCATATGTGGTCAAGATTCTCGCCTATACCTGCGCCGACGCAACCTGCATCGGCGCTGCGCGCCTACTCCAAAAAGACTAGTCCCGCACACCACGCGACCGTCGAGGCATGGTCGATGTTCGTCTAGCATTGCAAAGGCCTGGCCATGACGATTGAACAGGACATCAAGGATCTTCGCGACGATTTCCGGAGCCTGAAGGCAAGGGTCATGGGCCATGAGCTGGTCATGACGACCACCCTGGCCCAACTGCTCAGGGTGGCGACAGCCGCAGGGGCGCCAATCGATATCGACGCCATCGTGGCGGAAATCGCCGATAGCGTCGATGCGGGCGCCGGGGCGGTGGATCGGAGCGATCCCATGGGCGCGGCGGGCATTCGCGCGGTCGGGGCCGAGGCGCTACGCTTGCTGCGGCCGGCGGCCGCGCCAGGGCGGGCGCGCGAACAGGCTGCCTGAGCAGGGTCGGCGCACCCAGCGTGCGGCGCTCTCAGACTTCCGTATTCCAACGTTTGGTTCACCAGCTGGCCGATCCATTCCGACAGGTTTGGGGCGGCGTAACGCAAAGAAGATTCAGCAAATCGGTTCATGGGCCGTCGGCGCTTCTCGAAAGGCCGTTTCACTGAAAGGATCGTTTTCAGCGCCTAATGAACCGCTGAAACGCCGACACCGGCGGGCGACGTCCACGTCCCCTCCCCTCGCCGACGACAAGGCTCCTACGATTCCTTGGCTGGGAACCGTGATCCGGAAGAAGCGACGATACAAGGGTGAGCTGCGCGTTCGGGACGTTCTGGACATTTTGTACAATTGACGATACAACGGGCGGCATCGATTGTTTTGTACAAAACACTCAACGAGCTGAGGAATGCGAAATGGCGTCTAACGCCGCCCGCCGAAACCTAGACGCAGAAGCCCCCCTTCGGGAAGTAGTGGCCGCCTTCACGGCCGCCGTGCAGAAGCTGTCCGCTGGCCAGCGTGGGCAATTGTTCGTCCATCGGCGTGAGATGCCCAAGTTCGTCTCCAGCATAATCGCACAACTGGAGGCCCCTGCCGGCAGCGGCCTGCTCCCGACAGAAGGCGAAGGTGTCGGGACGCTGCTGACGGCGGCCGAAGGCCGTCGGCGGCTGTCGCCACTGGTTCAGCCCTTGGCGCTGGAGGAATGGGCCGGGCCTGTCGCCGGTCCGTCCGACCTGGAGCGCAGCCAGGGCATCGCGCGTTCGACGCTGCACGCCTGGCAAAAGCAAGGCTTGGTGATTGGTCTGCTCAAGAGCGCACGCCACCACGTCTTCCCGCTGGCCCAGTTCATCGATGGTCGCCCGATCCAAGGCGTCGACGCCGTCCTGGCAGCGATCGGCGATCCGCGCACGGCCTGGCTGTGGCTGGTCACCGAGCATCCGGAACTTAGCGGCAAGAAGCCGATCGATCGCCTGAAGGCGGGCGCGATTCACGTCGTCAGCGACCTGGCGGGCCGAGATTTCGGCCAATCGTGACCTTCGACCCGGCCGTCATCCAGCGGCTGACCCTGCCGTTCCGGCCCAAGCGCTGGCTGCGGGTGACGCCGCTTGGTCTGGGCTATGGCAAGACCCGCTTCGCCAGCCCAGACGACAAGTTCAAGGTGCTCTATATCTCGCCGGCCATCGACACGGGCGTGGCCGAGACGCTGATCCGCGACCGGTTCGTAGGCAAGGCCCGGCGGTTCATCACCCAGGCTGAGGTCGAGACCTGGGGCGTCACCGAGGTCGAGGCGACCTCGGGCCTGAGCCTACTCGACATCAGAACGACGGGCTTGCTCCAACTGGGCGTCGCTACCGACGCGGCCAGGGCCAAGTCGCACAAGGCAGGCCGGGCCTTTAGCGCGCGGGTGTTCGAACAGGCTCCCGGCGTCGATGGCCTTCTCTATTCGTCGCGCCTTACCGGCGGTTCCTGCGTGGTCGTTTATGAGCGGGCCGTCGCTAAGTTGGAGGGTGGTCCGGTCGTTGAACTTTCCCGTCTGCCCCAACTGGCGCCGGCGCTGACGGAACTCAATGTCGAACTGATCGCGCCGTAGGCCTGACCAACCCCTTTCGGCAACACCCACAGTTGGCCCGCACACGGCGACCGCGCCAAAGCTATTGTGCCGCTTGACGAAGTGCATGAGCTTGTCCTTGGGCATGGCCGCGATCCGTGCGCGCACGGACCCGCGGCAAGTTTCCGCGGCCAGGATGGCGGCTCGGCGATTCCAACGGTTGTTTAATATTTGATCGTTCGATTGATCGACTCGAACAGGTGTTGAAGAGACTATCAACGACAGCGTTGTCAGTCATTATTACTTCTTTTTTGGATAAGAACTGACGCTATATTGCGCGCTCAAGACGGACGCCAGTTTCGTCGCCTTTGCAGCAGGACGTGAAATGCGGAACAAAGGGCGGGGCGCTAACGCGCCCCCGACGAGACATGTGTGCCCATCGGCCCGTGCGCCGAGCCAGCCAGGCCCGCGCTCAGACACCTAGCCCACGCAACACCTAGGCCGCCCTCCTCTCGGACACGCCCAGCGATGGCGTGTCCGGGTAGCGGGACCGCGCGGTGATCCAGGGAGGATGGGCCCGAGTCGTCGATTATCAAAATCATAGATTTCAAGATGTCTTGCTGAACGGCAGCCAAGCATAAGAACGTTTTTGGGTCCAGACGCGACGCGTGGAGCGCGGCTTCTCCCGCCCTGTGCAAGAGCGGGAATGATGAACACCCAATCTCAGGTCTTTCTGGCAAGATGTCCCGCCTTCAGCGCTTCGGTTAGAGCCGAAGGCTCCCGCACATCCTTGGCAAGCGCGCCACTTCCGTCCGAGTAGGAGGACGGCCGTGGGCTGATAGGCGCGTTTCCACCTGGGCCGCGCAAGATCCGGTCCAGATCGCCCGACCGGCGAAGGCCGCCAGGATAGCGGAGACGCTCATCGTTTTCTCCGAAGCGCGCCGCGGGCTCCACGGCTCCTGAAGCCCGCGGCGCGTTGCCGCCCATCAGTAGGTGAAGCGAACGCCGGCCTTGTAGGAGCGGCCCGCGCGGTCGTACAGGCCCGCGATCGCCACTCGGGGAGATGGCGGGTCCTTGTCGGTCAGGTTGTTGACCAGGCCGTAGATCTGCATCTTTCGACCGCCGTCTTTGATGACGTCGTATTGCAGCGAGAGGTTCACATAGAACCGGCCCGAGACGGTGTTGTCGGCGATGGAGATCGGGGAGGCTGGATTGTAATCGGGGCTGTCTGGCCCGACCAGGGTGTGGTCGAGGTTGCCGCCGCCGACATAGCGGCCTTGGACCGTGCCGGTGAACCTGTCGAGCGCGTAGGACAGGCTGCTGTTGAGAACCCATTTCGGCGCGCTGGTGGCGCCGTTCTGCAAGCCGTTGGTGAACCCGCCAACCTGCCCGGCCCGATCGACCACGCTACCGACATTTTGGATGACGCCTGCGGCGTTGTAGGTGCGCGGCACGCCCTGGCCGTCATCCGAAATCAGATCTTGCGTATAGGTGCCAAACAGGCGAACGGCGACGTCGCCCCTGCCCAGCTGGAAGCGGTAAGCCGCTTCCAGGTCCACGCCACGCGCCTTGAGCGAGGCGATGTTCAACAGCTGCAACGAGAGACTATTGATGACGGTCGCCGCGCCGGTCCCAGAACGGTTCACGAAGGTGCAGAAGTACGGCGTCGCGCTCGTCTGGGATTCGGTAAAGCAGTTGTCCAGGACCGATTGGCCCCCGAAGCTGGAGATCGCGCCGTCGATCTTGATGTCCCAATAGTCCGCCGAAAGCGACAGGCCGGGGATAAACCGCGGCTTGAGCACAACCCCGGCTGTCGTCGTGTCCGCGACTTCCGGCTGCAGGCTCCCGCTCGCCAGGTTGAAGGTCGGAATTTGCCCCGTTGCGCCCGAGAAGGGATTGCGAAGCTGGGATAGCGTGCTGGTCTGCTGGTAGAGTTCACTATTGTTGGGCGCACGGATGTCGCGCGAGCGGGTCGCCCGAAACAGGATGTCGGAAATCGGCTCATAGGTGGCGCCGACCTTCCAGGTGGTGACCCCGCCGGTCGTGCTATAGTCGGTATAACGAACTGCGGCATTCAGTTCGAGCGACTGCCCGATCACCGAATCCTTGGCCAGGGGCACGATCGCCTCGCCATAGACTTCCTTGACGTCATAACCGCCGCTGAAAGGTTTGGGATTGCTGTAGTTGAACCCGTTATGCTGGGAGATATCGTCCGAGGTGGCGACGGCGGTTTCCTTACGATACTCGGCGCCAAACGCGATCGAGACCGGCCCGGCCCAGGTCGACAACGGCGTGCCTTGCAAGTTGACGGCGCCGACGCGTTGGGCGGTCTTGATGTTGTAGAAGATCGTTCCGGTCACGTAGTCGATGGCCGCGGCGCTGGGCGAGCCTTCGCCAAACAGATTGATCGGAACGCAGCCCGACGGCGCCGTCGCGGCGTTTCGGCAGACGATGTTTCCACCGACCCGGACCGCATCCACCGCATAGGCGAAGTTGCTTTCGATGCGCAGGTTGGAGACTTGCGACGCAAAGCGGTTCTCACCGTACTGGTAATAGCCGTCCAACTTCCAATCGTGGCCGAGATCGGCGTTGAAGCCGACCGAGAAGCGCTCGGTGGTATTGTTGTTGTCGGTGGAGACCGGCCCAAAGTCGTTGTTGGCGCGCCCCATGGAGAAGGACGTTATGCCATTGGCGTCCATGACGCTGGCGATGCCGGCGGGCAGGAAGGCGTTGTCGCGCCGGATGACGATCGCGGTCGTGCTGGTGTCACGAACGGGCGGCGACTGGCTTTTGGTGCCGCTACGGCCATAGCCGCCTTCCACGAACACCGAAATCGCGGACGTCAGATCATAGTCGATATGGGAGAAGACCGAGCGACGCTCGATCGGGGTGACGATCGGGAAGCCGTCCTGTGCGAACAGCCCTGCGTCGCCGCCGGTGAAGTTGGTGGCCACAGTGCCGATTGTGTTTCCGTAATTGAAGGGTTCGATCACACCGCCTGGGCCAAAGGTGATGCCCCGCAACACATCGGCGCCGTTGGCGGTGTTGGTGTCAGCGTTCACGCCGATGATCAGGCCGCCATAGGCGAGGTTGGTGAACTGGACGCCGTTTCCATAGAAGCGCGACGGTTGATCGGCGGCCCGGGTTCCGACGTAGGACACCAGCCCAGACTGCATGCGACCCCAATCGCGGTCGTGAATACTGGCGACGCCCGAAGAGTCCACATATTCGCCTCCGATGATGATATGGCCCCTGCCCTCCTGGAAGCCCGTGCCGAAGGCCAGGCTGAGCCGGTACTCCTCATTGTCGCCCTGTTCGGTGACGCCGTAGGAGACGTCTCCGCGAAAACCGTCCAGACGCTTGTCGAGGATGAGGTTGACGACGCCGGACACGGCGTCGGAACCGTAGGCGGCCGAAGCGCCGCCCGTGACGACATCCACACGCTCGACCAAGAGGGTCGGGATCAGATTGAGGTCGACCTGTCCGGTCGCGGCCGAGGGCACGTGTCGACGACCATCGACCAGGGTGAGCGTGCGAATGCCGCCCAGGGCCCGCAGATCGGCGTAGGTCGCGCCCGTGCCGAAAGTCGCGTTGACGGCGGTCTGCGGGCTGGCGCTGTTTCGGAACGACGGCACTTCGTTGAGAACGTCGCCGATATTGCTCAGGCCGCGCGCCTGGATGGCGTCGGCGCTCAGGACGGTGGTGGGCGTGGGCGAATTGAACCCGTCGCGGGCGATGCGAGAGCCGGTGACGATGATCTCTTCGACCTGCTCGGGCTCGGCGGCTCGATCGCCTTGGACGGCCGAAGCCGATTGTCCGCAGGCTCCGCTTGCGATCAACAGAGCAGGCAGGGCGATAGTGGCGAATAGCGCCGAATACTTGTGCATTGAAACCCCCATTTTGGCCCAGCGGGCGTGTATCGGGTCCCCCGACCGCCGGCCCTGGCGCCCGCCGTTTTCGGCGTCGCGCGAGATCCGATGGTCGATCCGATTGGGAGGAGGATGTCGGTCAACCGGCAATGCAGTCGGACAAACGAACGTTGATATCGGACAACCCCGCCGCCGATCATGCTCTTGTCGCTTTTC
>FTJN01929945.1_pt1 | contig 84747 bp, 60 predicted proteins | sample 1658361 | NCBI WGS metagenome assembly FTJN01 (sample SAMEA3914819, study PRJEB12502) | metagenome | biome: forest; material: soil | place: Canada | collected 2010-06-26 | depth 0.3 m
GCCGCCGGGGCGGGCGTGGCGGGGGCGGTGGTCTGGGCATGGGCGATGCCGCTGGTGGCGATGGCCAGGGTCACGGCCAGGCCTGACGCGCCGCGGCACAGGATGGACCGCAATCTCGGTGACTCTTGAAACGACATAGTTCCCTCCCTGCCCACGGTTCGCGGGTCGTTTTCTTCTGGAGGCCGATCTCGTGGCGACCTCTCGTCGTGAGAAAGGATAGGAGCCGCCTCGTCGAATGGGCCAATCCCAATCGAGCATGAACCGATGCTGGATCTGCACCGATGTTCGACGACCGGCGCGAGCGTCTGGGGCGAATGGGCCGCGATTCCTTGCCTGACGGGGCTTTCGTCGCCTTTGAATGCCTATCGAGATCCACTGATCGATGTTGGCCTTGGATCGGTCCATAGGCGATTTGACTTAGACCGGCGTCGCGACGGTCTCTAGCTTCGGGTCACAAACCCTGGAATGGGCGCGAACGGGCCGGCTTCGATCGGCGCGGCACAAGAAGAACGAAGACAGGGAAGAGACGCGATGACCGCGCAGACCGCCGACGGCGCCGCCAAGAGGACTCGCGTCCGCTGGCTGATCATCCTGCTGCTGTTCATCATCACCACGATCAACTACGCCGACCGCGCCACCTTCTCGATCGCCGGACAATCGGCGTCCAAGGACCTGGGGCTGGACCCGGTGGCCATGGGCTACATCCTGTCGGCCTTCGCCTGGGCCTATGTGCTGGGCCAGATTCCCGGCGGCGCGCTGCTCGACAGGTTCGGCTCCAAGAAGATCTACACCGCCGCCCTGGTCATCTGGTCGTTCTTCACGGCGCTACAGGGCTTCTCCGGCCTGTTCACCGGCCTGACGGCGGCGGTCGCATTGTTCTCCATGCGCTTCATGGTCGGCCTGGCCGAGGCGCCGTCGTTCCCGGCCAACGCCCGGATCGTCGCGGCGTGGTTTCCGGGGCCGGAGCGCGGGACGGCGGCGGCGATCTTCAACTCGGCGCAGTATTTCGCCCTGGTGGCCTTCGCGCCGTTGATGGGCTGGCTGGTGCACCGGTTCAGCTGGCACTCGGTGTTCTTCGTGATGGGGGCCGTCGGCATCGTCGCCGCCGTGATCTTCGTCAAGTTCGTCCATGCTCCCACCGATCACCCGGCGATCAACAAGGCCGAGTTCGACTTCATCGAGGCCGGTGGCGGTCTGGTGCGAATGGAGGACAAGGTCGCCAGCAACGGCGCGGCCTTCACCTGGCATAATGTCCGCCAGATCCTGACCAGCCGCATGCTGATCGGCGTCTATCTGGGCCAGTACTGCATCAATGTGCTGACCTATTTCTTCGTCACCTGGTTTCCGATCTACCTGGTCAAGGAACGCGGCCTGTCGATCCTGCAAGCTGGCTTCACCGCCGCCGCGCCCGCCCTGTGCGGCTTCGCCGGCGGGTTGCTGGGCGGGATCATCTCCGACCGCTTGCTGAAGAAGACCGGTTCGCTGGACATCGCCCGCAAGGGGCCGCTGCTGGTCGGCATGCTGCTGGCCGCGACGATCATCGCTTGCAACTATGTCGAACAGGAATGGCTGGTGATCGTGATCATGGCCGTGGCCTTCTTCGGCAAGGGCGTGGCGTCGCTGGGCTGGGCGGTGGTGGCCGACACCTCGCCCAAGGAGATGGCCGGGGTGACGGGGGCGATCTTCAACACCTTCGGCAATATCGCCGGTATCGTGACGCCGATCGTCATCGGCTACATCGTCAAGGGCACCGGCTCGTTTGACGGGGCGCTGATCTTCGTGGGGGCCCACTGCCTGATCACCATCGCCGCCTATTTCCTGGTCGTCGGCAAGATCCAGCGCCTCGTGCTGAAGCCGGCGGCGTGAGCGGGAGCGTACCGATGACCAGCCGCCGCCGTTTCCTCCGCACCGCTTCGGCCCTGCTGCTGGCGACCGTCGCATCGCCCGTCTTTTCCCCGAAGGCCTGGGCCGCCCCGTCCGCGACGCTGGACATCAAGACGCCCATGGCGCCGCCCGAATGGGCGCTGCTGGAACGCGAGCTTCTGAAGGCCAACGCCGAGGCCTGCGAGGCCTTCTTCGCGCGCTATTTCGACGATCGCGGCTTCCTGCTGGCGGTCGAGCGCTGGGGCGCCAATGACGGCCCCGACGACGCCATCGAGAACGTCAACGACTGGCCGCATCTGCACGCGCTGGGCGGTAGCGACCGGCTGCTGGAGCTGTCCAAGAAGGCCTACGAGGGCAATGTCCGCCAGTACACCCTGGCCAAGACCGTCGATGTGCCGTTCGCGCGCGAGGGCATGTACTACAAGGAATTCCCGGTCATGACCGACTGGCAGCACCTGTCCGAGGGGCTGTCGGTGTTCAACCTGCTGGGGCTGTCGGACCCTTACGACGCCCGCTACCGGGACCGCGTGAAGCGCTTCTCCGGCTTCTACATGAACGAGGACCCGGGCGCGCCCAACTACGACCCCGAGCACAAGATCATCCGTAGCATGGTCACCGGCAGCCGGGGTCCGATGCTGCGCAAGGCGACGCCCTTGGACTGGGCCGGCGACCGCTTCGACCCCAAGGGCTTCTTAATGGAGCACGGCGAAAGCACCTACGAAGAGACCCTCCACCACTACGACGAATATACCGACGTGATCGGCGACGGGCCGCTGAACCTGCAATCCACCAGCCTGGTGCTCAACGCCTACATGCTGGACCACGAGCCCAAGTACCGTGACTGGCTGCTGGGCTATGTCGACGCCTGGGTCGAGCGGGCCAAGGTCAATGGCGGGGTGCTGCCCAGCAATATCGGCCTGGACGGCAAGATCGGCGGCGCGACGGACGGCAAGTGGTGGGGCGGGGTCTATGGCTGGGGCTTCAGTCCGCTGGTCCCCCAGACCGGCAAGCGCGAGGACCGCAACCGCGTGCCGCGCGCCATCGTCGGCTTCATGAACGCCTATCTGCTGACCGGCGACGACAAGTACCTGGAGGTCTGGCGCAAGCAGGCCGACGTCATCAACGCCCAGAAGAAGACCGTCGACGGCAAGGTTCAGACCCCGCGCATGTATGGTGACAAAGGCTGGTACGGCTATGCGCCCGGCGACTACCGCGTGAATGGACTGGAGATCTGGTACCTGTCGATGAGGGCGTCCGATCGCGCGCGGGCCGCCGAGCATCCGTGGCTGACCTATCTGGACGGCGAGGACCCGACTTTCCCCGCCAAGATCCTCCGCAAGGACCTGGAACAGGTGCGCGCCAAGGCCCAGGCCCAGCGCGATGACCACTCCACGCCCGACACGCGGCTGGCTGACGCGGCGCTCGACATCAATCCGGCCAGCGCCAACGCCCTGATCCACCTGATGCAGGGCGGCATCCACATCGCCCGCCCGCCGTGGTCGCCGACCTCGCCGGCCCAGGGCGGCGCGCTGCTCTATGCCCGCTTGCGCTATTTTGATCCCGAGCGTCGCCGGGCCGGCGTGCCCGAGGATGTCGCGGCCCTGGTCGAGACGCTCAGCGACGACGGCGCGGTGGTGACTTTGGTCAACACCAACCAGGTCCAGACCCGTACGGTGACCGTGCAGGGCGGCGGCTATGGCGAGCACCAGGTGTTGAGCGTGGCGACCGACGGCTTCGCGCCCCTGGTGGTCAACGCGTCGTCCTTCACGGTGCGCCTGGCGGCCGGCGCGGGCGCGCGGCTGACCTTGAAGATGAAGCGCCACGTCAACGCGCCGACGCTGGCCTTCCCCTGGGATCGGGCCTAGGCCAAGCGCGCGAGCGCGTTCGAACGGAGAGAGCCCGATGATCCGTGTTTCACCGTGGCTGGTCACTCTGATCGTCCTGCAAGGCGGAGCCGCTCTGGCCCAGACGCCGGCCGCCTCGCCAAAGCCGATCGCCGCCGTGGCGGCCGGCGGTCCGGCGGAGGTCGGTCCCGAGACAACCATGCTGCTGGTCGACCGCGAGGCCGATGACGAGGCCCCGGGCTCCCTCCGCTGGGCCATCACTCAGAACAACACCGACCCCGGCCGCTACCGGATCGTCATCGCCGCCAAACCCGGCGCCGCGCCCCATATCGTTCTCAAGTCGCCACTGCCGCCGATCAAGGGGCCGGTCGCCCTCGAGGGGCAGGCCTTCGGACGCGACGGCCGCCATAGCGTCATCGATGGCGCGGGCTACCTGCCGCGCGACCTGAAATCCTGCCCGGGCGCGGTGCCGGGGCAATATGGGACCAATGTCCGCACCAGCAGCTTTCCGGGCCTGGCCTTGATCGACACGCGAGGCGTGGTCCTGACGGGTCTGGAGATACGAGGGTTCTGCATCGGCGTGCTGGTGCTGCGCACCTCCAATTCGGTGATCGCCGACAACCGCATCGTGCGCAATATCGGCGGGGCCGGGGTGATGCTCAGCGGCGACGACGGCAAGGGCGGCTCGACCTCGAACACCACGCTCGACAACAAGGTGCTGCGCAACACCTTCCTGGAGAACGGCGATGGCCTGGAGCTGACGCGGGGCGCGGCCTTCAACCTGATCGCCGACAACGACTTCGACGCGGGGACCGACAACCTGGAGCCCTCGCAGGGCATCGAGATCCTGTGGGGCAACGACAACACCGTCGTGCGCAACCGCTTCGCCCACTATTCGGATGGGCTTCAGCTGAACTGGGGCGCGCGCAACTACATCGCCGCCAATGTCTTCCGCGACAACGCCTTCGGGGTCAGTGTCACCGGCGCGGGCAACATGGTCGAGGGCAACGACATCCAGGGCAATGGGATTGGCATCGCGGTGCGGCCCGAGGCAAAGCGCGCGGTCAACCGGATCAGCCAGAACGTGATCGCCGGCAACGGCCTGCCGATCCAGCGCTGCTCGGCCGGCGGAAGCTGCGATCCCAAGCTGCCGCGCGGCGGGATCGTGATGGGCGCGCCGGGCCTGGAGCATGGCGACTACGTCGGCTCGCGCGGCATGGGCGTGGTCTTCGACCAGGCCGGAGCGGCCCGGGTCTGCCAGACGCCGGGCGTGCCGACGGGGTGCCATGAGGCGCCGGAGTTTGGCCTGAAGCCGCCCAACCTGAGTTCGGCCCGCGCGGCTGGGCAGGGCGTGTCGGTGCAGGGTTCGGTCGAGGGGCCCGCTGACAAGGCCCTGGTCATCGAGGTCTTCGCCAACCCGCTCGGCGGGGCCGAGGGGGAGCGCTATCTCGGGACGATTAAGGCCACCACCGACGCGGACGGCAACGCGTCCTTCATGGGCGAGGTGGCCTCGGCCGCGCGCGGCGCTTGGATCACCGCCACGGTCACGACGTCAGGCGGCGCGAGCTCGGCCTTCTCGGCGCCGGTTATTCTCGGGCGTTAGATATGCCGCGCGTGGTCCTCGTCCTTCGACAGGCTCAGGATGAGGGACCATTGCAGGCGCGGCGTCAGAAAAACCTCATCCTGAGCTTGTCGAAGGACGAGGTTTCGGTCCCGTCGCGGAATGTCGGCCTACGTCCCCTCCTTCAGGAACGGCGCGACGGCGAACAGCTCGCGTTCTTCCTTGCGCGGGTCATCGACCATCTTCGACGCCACATCGATCACCAGGGTCGACCGCCGCGGCAGGGTGTACTTCCCCCAGGCCGGGATCGCCGCGCAGTTGGGATCGCCGGTGCGGGCGAAGGCGATGAAGGCCTCGCTCATCTGGTTGGCCACGGACTTGGCGTCGGGCCCCGTGCCGGTCTTCGAGCCTGGCTTGTCCAAGTTGTCGAACACCAGGGCGATGTCGAAGCTGTGGTAGGCCCGCAGCTTGCCGCCGTCGATCGGCGAGCCGAAGTCCAGCTGATACATCCAGGCCGGCGCGCCGATTCCGGCTCGTCGCTCGGCCTGGATCAGGTGGCCTGGCCACGAGCGACCGGCCGTCGTCGCCGCGAAGAACACCTCCGAGGGGGTGTAGTTCGGATAGAGCTCGCGATAGCGGGCGATCACGTGGCGCGGCTCGACATCCAACACCAGTTCCGGCGCCAGGCGCTCGGGAAGCTCTTCCCAGGTGATGGTGAAGTTCCGGGGATCGCCCCCGAGGAAGGCGCGGGTCTCGTCGTGGGTGTTGCCGATGATCATCGGGATATGGGCGCTCTCGCGGGGCGCGTCCGGATAGAACGGATGGCGCGGCAGGACGCCGTGATCCATCACCGACCAGAAGATGATCGCGCCCTTGCGCTCCAGCGGATCGGGCATCTTCAGGGCGGCGACCAGCTGGTCGGCGGGCAGGGCGCGTAGCACATCCACCTGGTCGGGGCGCAGGCCCAGCTTGGCCATGAAGGCCTTGGCGCGGATCGTGGCGTGGATCGGGCCCATGGCCGTGACGTGCTGGCCGCTCATGGTGGCGACCTTGTGCATCAGCCCACGCGCCGAGGGCATGGCCATCAGGGTGACGATCTTCCCGCCGCCGCCCGACTGTCCGAACGCGGTGACATTGCCAGGATCTCCGCCGAACGCGGCGATGTTGTCGCGCACCCAGGCCAGGGCCATGACCAGATCCATGTTGCCGACATTGCCGCTGTCGGCCAGGTCGGGTCCGCCCAGGGCGGCCAGGTAGCAGTAGCCGAACACGTTGAGCCGGTGGTTGACCGTCACCACCACCACGTCGCCGCGCCGGGCCAGTCTAATTCCATCATAGAGCGGGTCCGAGCCCGAGCCGTTGGCGTGGGCGCCGCCGTGGACATAGACCATCACCGGCCGCTTCTTGCCGTCTAGCGCCGGAGTCCAGACGTTGAGGAACAGGCAGTCCTCGCTGGTCGCCTCGGTGATCTTGGTCTGGGGCGAGGCCGGGCCGTAGGCCAGGGCGTCGACCACGCCGGTCCAGGGCTTGGGCGGCAGGGCGGGCTGGAAGCGGCGGGGGGCGGTGTCGGCGCCGTAGCGCACGCCCTTGAACACCTTGATCCCGTCGATCTCGGCCCCGCGCACCTTGCCGTAGGTCGTGGAGGCGATGGGGTTCTTGCCGGACTTGGCGGGACGGGCCTGGGCGGCGCTCGCCAGGCCGACCAGACTGACGGCGGCGGCTCCAGCCAGCACGGTGCGACGATCGGTGGTCATGGCGGTCTCCCCAGGCATGCTTCTTGGCCCGCTCCGAGGAGAGGGCGGTCAGTCGGCGGCGATCTCGATCGGCGAGGCTTCGGCCATGCAGAGGTCGATGAACGACTGCAGGATCGGGCTGTCATTGTCCTTGCGCCAGGCCATGTAGAGCTCGACGGGGCGATGCGGGGTGGTGGCCACGGGGCGGAACTGCACGTCGTCGAAATGCAGGCTCATGGCCGCCTCGGGCACCAGGGCCGCGCCCAGACCGGCATGGACTAGGGCCAGCATCGAATGGATCTGGGTGACGTGCTGCACGTACTGCGGCGTCACGCCATTGGCGTCGAACAGCGTGGTCAGCATGTTGTGGAAATAGCCCGCGCCCTCGGCCGAATACATGATCAGCGGGGCGTCGTCGAAGTCGGACAAGGTCAGGGAGGCCTTGGCCAGGCGGGCGTCGCCGGTCGGCAGGGCGGCGACCAGGGGTTCGGTCAGCACGCGGGCGGTGGCGAACTCGGCGCGTTCCATCGGCGGACGCACCAGGCCGATATCGATGCGGCCGGTCAGCAGGGCCTCGACCTGTTCGCGGGTGACCATCTCGCGCAGGGTCAGGTCGGCGTTGGGCAGGCGGGCCCGCGACAGGATCACCAGGCTGGGCAGGAAGTTGTAGCCGGAGGCGGCGGTGAAGCCGATGGCGATCTGGCCCGCGTCGCCGACCGCGATCCGGCGCGTGGCCAGGGCCGCGCTCTCGGCCAGACGCAAGATGCGGCGGGCCTCCAGCAGGAAGGCGCGCCCCGCCGGGGTCAGGCGCACCGAGCGGCTGGTGCGGTCCAGCAGGGTGACGCCGAGGATCCGCTCCAGCAGTTGGACCTGCCGGCTGAGCGGCGGCTGGGTCATGTTCAGGCGCTGAGCGGCGCGGCCGAAATGCAGTTCCTCGGCGGTGGCCACGAAACAGCGCAACTGACTCAGCTCGAACATCGGAAACCGCCCGCTCGTGATCCCATGGATCGGCGAAGTTAGGCGCTTGGCGACCGCGGCGGTAGCCGTTCCCGAACCTTTGGCTCCGAGACCCTTGGCCCGACCGAGCGTCGCGGCTTTCAAGGGGATCAGCCCTTGGACTGGGCGCGGTCGATCAGGATCTTCAGTTCGGCTTTCTCGCTGTCGGTCAGGTCCGTCAACGGCGTGCGCACGGGTCCGGCGTCGCGGCCGATGACGTTCATGCCGGCCTTGACGATCGAGACCGCATAGCCGCGACCGCGATTGCGCAGGGCGATATAGGGCAGGACGAAGTCGCGCAGACCGTTCATCACGGCCACGCTGTCCTTGGCCCGGACCGATTTGTAGAACGCCAGCGCCCATTCCGGCATGAAGTTGAAGATCGCCGAGGAATAGGTCGTCACGCCCATTTCCAGATAGGGCAGGGCGTAGGTCTCGGCCGTCGGCAGGCCGCCGACATAGGTCAGGCGATCGCCCATCCGGGCATAGACCCGCATCATCAACTCGATGTCGCCGACCCCGTCCTTGAAGCCGACGAGGTTCGCGTTACGCTCGCAGAGCTTCTCGAGCGTGTCCTCGTTGAGGATGGCGTTGTCGCGGTTGTAGACGATGACGCCCAGCGGCGTGGCCTTGCACACCGCCTCGACATGAGCGGCCAAGCCTTCCTGGGTGGAGTTCATCAGATAGGGCGGCAGCAGCAGCAGGCCGTCGGCGCCGGCGTCGTGCGCGGCCTTGGCCAGGTCCACCGCGATGGCCGTGCCGTAACCGCAACCGGCCACGACAGGGGTCTTGCCGGCCGTGACCTCGACGGCGGCCTTGACCACCCTGGCCACCTCGGGCGGGGTCAGCGAGAAGAACTCGCCCGTGCCGCCGGCCGCGAACAGGCCGGCCAACTCATGCTGCAGCATCCATTCGCAATGCTCGCGATAGGGCGCTTCGTCGAACTGGTGCTGGGCGTCGAAATGGGTGACGGGGAAAGACAGCAAGCCTCCGCCGATATGCTGGGCCATTTCGGAGGGCGTCATCTTGCTCATCGGGTTTCCTCGCTGGTCGTCGGTCTTGGTCGCCACGAGGCGTCGCGGCGTCCCCGGCCGCGTGACCGTTCACTTGCGATGAAACTATGGGCCAGACCGTCGGGGGTCTAAGCCAAAGGCGCTATCGACCGATGCGGGTTTTGGCTTGATCGCGAGCGACCTAGCCGAAGCGCTTCCCGCGCGCCCCTCATCCGGCTCACGTTCCGTCGTGGCTCAGGAGCGAACGACTGTGACCCGAGGAGGTCGCGAGCCCGCCATGCCGCGGCGGCGGGCTCGCGCTGGCCTACTGCCGAACGAAGGTCTCTTGATAGGCCTTGGACTTGCCCTCGGGCGACTTGCCGACGCCGCGGCGGACCAGGGTCTTGCCGTCCGGGCGGAAGGTCCAGAACTCGCCGACGATGACGTCGCCGTCCTTCATCTTGAGGATCTGAAACTCGTCGGGACCCAGCTGCTTGACCGAGACCTGATTGAACCGCTCCTGGTTCTCGAAGAGGGTCGGCGTACCGTCCAGGGTGGTCAGGTAGTCGGTCTTGAACGCCTTGCCCGGTTGGGTGGTGTTGACCGAGTGGTACTCCAGCTTGTTGTCGCCGAAGAGCAGGTTGATGGTCAGCTTGAAGCCCTTGGGCAGCTTGCCGTCGCTCCAGTAGGACTTGGCCTCCACCGAGCTCCACGCGCCGTCGTGGGGATTGGCCGCCTGGGCCTGGCTGGCGGTGATCGCCAGGGTCGCCGCCGCGAGGGCGATCATCAGGGTCTTTCTCATCGTCATCGTCTCCAGGGCGGGGTCAGAAGGGCGCGCGGGCTTCGAGGTGCTGTTCGACCTCGGCCCGGGTGGTCCACAGGGTGCGCAGGGTGCTGTCGGCGAGGTGCCGCAGCTGGTCGGCGCGGTGCGGCGAGCCGGGCTGGCTGGCGTTGCCGTAGCTCATCAGTCCCACCGCCTTGATCGGGGTGGAGAACTCGACCAGCGACACCCAGGTCTCGCCGTGCTGGGGCGTGCGCTGGCCGTTCTTCAACGGCCCCCAGGTGATGGTGCGGAAGATGCCGGTGTTGCCGAACCCGCCGTTGCCCGGCAGGTTCACGTCGTCGATGGCGAAGCGCGACACCTCGCCGAACGGGCGGTCGATAGCGCCGTACTTAGCCTTCGCGTCGACGATGGCCGCCTTCAGCATGGCCACGGCCGCCGCTGGATCGGCGATCCCGCTGGGTGTGGTGACCGGCGCGGCGGGTGACCACTTGACCTTGTAATTGGCCAGGCTGGTGAAATTGTTGGGCGAGAACTTGCCGGCCCAGGTCTCGAACAGCAGGGCGGCGCGGCTGTCGGCGACGGTCTGGCGATCCCAGGCTTTCAGCAGGGCGACGGCCGCCTTGACCTCGGGATCTGGATCGCCTTCGGCCGCCGCCATTAGGTCGGGCAGCACGCGGTCGGCCATCAGGGTGTGATGCGACAGCTTGTGGGCCACGAAGTCGTCGAACGACAGCTTGGGGGTGTCGGCCAGCAAGTGCACAGACTGCTGGGCCCGCAGCGACATCGGCCCGTTGGGCGCGACATAGGGCGGATAGTCCTCGTAGCGGATGGTCTGGGGATAGGTGGACACCCAGGGTGGGTCGTTGGCGTTCTGGACGAAGCCGGTCGCTGGATCGGTGACCTTGGGCAGGTCGTCATAGGACAGGATGTCGGTCCACAGGGTGGCCGAGGTGTCGCCCGGCACGAAGCCGCTCCAGAACGCCAGGTCGCCCTGGTCATGCTTGGGCAGGATGCCGTTGTCCAGGAACTGGATGTGGCCTTCCTTGTCGCCGTAGATGATGTTGAACTTGGCCACCTGCAGCCGCTTCAGGATTTTCTCGAACTCGGCGAAGCTGCGCGACCGGCCCATGTCCCAGTACTGTGAAAGGCCGCCGGGGCGGTCGAGTCCGGCGACGCGCAGGGCCACCGTCTTGCCGTCGGGGCGATCGAAGACCGGGCCATGGACCGACGAGCGGATGGTCAGGGTTTCGGTGCGCAGGGTCCCGTCGGCGGCCTTGATCTTGAAGCTGGTCTGGCGGCTCTTGAACGGCAGCACCTTGCCATCGAACAGATATCCGCTGTCGGCCAGCTTCAGCTCGTAATTGGTCGCGCCCAGCAGGGTGTTGACAGTGTTGGTGAAGCCCATCCGCTGATTGAAGGCGAAGCGCAGCACGGGCAGGCCGACCTGGGTCGCGCCGTAGATCTGGTACCCCGGCCCGTTCAGGTCGGCCTCGAAATAGGTGAAATAGCTGGTTGGCCAGGGCAGGTGAGGGTTGGCCAGCAACAGGGTGTTGCCGCTGGCCGACTTGGACGGCGCCACCGCCCAGGCATTGGAGCCGGCGTTGGCGGCGGGGTTCGAGCCGCCCATCGTCCGCTCGCGCGGCGCGATGTAGATGTAGTTCATCAGCCGGTGGGCGTGGGCCACCACATCGACGCCGTTGACCGGCAGCACCACGGCGACCGCCGGGTCGATCTTGTCCGGATGGGCCTTGGCATAGGCGTTGATGCCGGCCGCGAAGGCGTCGAGATTGGCCCGAAATTGCGGGGTTTCGGCGCGATACCAGGACGCCGCGCGAGCCGGTACGTCATTGGCCAGGATCCAGCGGTCGGCGTCGGCCTGACCTTCGCCCCAGTATTCCGCCGCCCGACCCCGCGCCTCGCCGTAGAGGCGGATGACGATGTCGGCGTGGTTCTGGGCCTGGGCCCAGCCGAAGCCGTAGAACACCGCCGCTTCGTCCTTGCCGTAGATGTGCGGGACGCCGTAGCTGTCCCACAGGATCTCGCCTCGTCCCGCGAAGCTCTTGGGCGCGGCGTCGGCGAAGCCGCCGGCCAGTCCGGCGACGCCCAGGCCCAGGGACGCGCCCAGGAATGTCCGTTTACGCATGATCTAATCCCTTGGCCTGGAGCGTGCTCAGAAGTCCCATTGCAGACGAGCGTAGTAGGAGCCGCCCGTGAAGCCGAACGGCGAGGTGCTAGGATACTGACCGGTGCCGGTGTTGACGTTGTAGGAGGCGTTGGCGGCGGTCGATGCGCCGCTGCGCGACGGATAGATGTTCAGCAGGTTGTTCGCGCCGACCGCGACGGTGACGGCGGGCAAAACCTTGTAGGCGACCTCCAGGTCGGTGATCCACTTGGCCCCGTACTTGCGGTCGTTGACCGGGTTATTCGGCGAGGTCGATGGAATATTCTGCTGGATTAGATAGCTGCCGTAGCGCGTCTGGCGCAGGTTCACGTTGACCTTGCTCCACGACCAGTTGGCGCCCAGGCTGACCTTGTCCTTCGGGAAGGCCGTGGTCAGGTAGCCCTGGCTCAGACGGTCGAACAGCACGTAGTTCGCGCCCAGCGCCGCTAGTTCGGGCGGGTTGGGGATGATGTCAGTGATCTTGGTCTTGTTGTGGTTGTAGCCCAGCGTCAGACGCAGCGTGCCGGAGTTGCCCAGTTCCTGACGATAGGCGGCGACCAGATCGACGCCGCGCGTCCGGGTGTCGATGGCGTTGGTGTAGTACTGGGCGCTGAGCGAGCCGGGCAGGCCGTTGGCGACCAGGATGTTGCTGACCGCCGTGCCCGTCAGGGTGCTGGTGATGGCGATCCGGTCGTCGACCTCGATCTGGTAGGCGTCGAGGGTGACGCTCAGGCGCGGCAGCGGCTCCAGGGTGACGCCGAGGCTGTAGTTCTTGGACTTCTCCGGGGTCAACGGCTCGGCGCCCAGGGCGATCGCCTCGGGCGAACCGACCGGCAGGGTCTTGATCTGCAGCAGCTCAAGCCCGTTGGTCCCCTGGCGGAATTGGCTGGAGCTGGCGGCGTAGTTCTCCTGGGCGAGCCCAGGCGCGCGGAAGCCGGTGCTGGCGGCGCCGCGAACGGCCAGCCAAGGCGTCAGTTCGTAGCGGCCGTTGATCTTGCCGACCACCGTGTCGCCCGAGGCGTCGTCATAGTCCTCATAGCGGACCGCCGCGCCCAGGAAGAGCTTCTGGAGGGTGTAGCCGACCTCGCCATAGGCCGCGTAGTTGTTGCGCGACGACTTGCTGGCGTCGGTGGGCTTGAAGCCCGGCGCGGCCTGGGCCCCGGTCGCCGGGCGAGTCCCCGCCGACGGCTGGCCCGCCGGAATGACATAGGGGCCGGCCGCATAGCTCAGCGGCTCGCCTTCACCAACCTGATAGGTCTCGCGACGATGCTGCGCGCCGAACGACAGCTGAAGGTCGCCGCCGGCGGCCTGGAATCCGCGGGTGACGTCTAGCGAATTGACCCACTCGGACGACACCAGCTTGCCGACATAGAAGTCCGTCGGGCTCGCCGGGCCGAGGCTGGCGTTGATGCTTTCCGAGACATGCTCCTTGGCCAGGTTCTTGCCGAAGGTCGACGACACGTCCCACGACCAGCCCTGGAGATCGCCGCGCGCGCCGATCGCCAGTTCGAAGTCGTCTTCCTTGATGACCAGGTCGGGGCGGAAGCCGTCCGGATAGACCTGTGGCAACGAATTGACGTTGGTCGGGGCCCGGAAAGTGAAGGGCAGGTCCGAGACGCGATGGCTGTAGGTGCCGAACGAGTAGAGCTCGACCTCGCCGACTGTGTAGTGGCCGTTATAGCCGATATTGACGCCGTTCTGCGGCAGGACGCCCGAGTTGCGGGTGACCATGCGATCGACCGTGGCCTCGCGCGGGTCGGGGGCGCCGTTGACCAGCGGATAGAGGCGGATACTGGAAGCAATCGGTTCGGCCCGGTTGGACAGCGCCTGGTCCTTGGTGGCGAAGGACAGGTTCAGGAAGCCGTTGTCGCCGATCTTGGTCCCGTAGTTCCCCTGAACCAGCGTGAACTCACCGTCGTCGCGGTCAAAGTTCTGGCCGTGGGTGACGCTGATCGAGCCGCCCGGCGAGTCCTTGAGGATGATGTTGATCACGCCGGCGATCGCGTCCGATCCGTACTGGGCGGCGGCGCCGTCGCGCAGCACCTCGATGCGGCCGATCGAAGAGGTCGGGATCAGGTCGAGGTCGGCGGGGACCGAGCCGTTGTACAGCGAGGAGACCGAATTGATCAGCGAGGTCTTGTGGCGGCGCTTGCCATTGACCAGCACCAAGGTCTGGTCGGGGTTGAGGCCGCGTAGGCCGCCGGTCGCGATCACCGTCGCGGTGCCGCCGCCGGCCCGGGCCGGCAGGTTGAACGATGGCACCAGGGTCTGGAGGGCCTGGAAGGCGCCGGCCTTACCGGTGCGTTCCAGGTCGGCGGCGCTCAGCACGTCGATCGGCGTCGGGCTTTTGATGACAGTCCGCGCCACGCCGCGCACGCCGGTGACGACGACGGCCTCGACTTCCTCGATCTGGTCGGGCGCGGTGGCTTGCGGCGGGGCAGCTTGAGCGGCGGCTTCGGTGGCCGAGAAGGCGGCGGCCGGCGCGCTGGCCTTGATCAGCCCTTGGGCCTGAGTGCCGGTGAGGGCGATCAGCCCGTCCTGCATGATCGCGATCCGCAGTGGCGAGCGCTGGATGATCCTTTCCAGCGCCTGGCGGGTGGGCATGCGGCCGTTCACGGCCCGCGACTGAAGCCCAGCGACCTGATCATACGGATAGAGCAGGCGCACGCCCGACTGCTCGGACAGCGCGTTCAGCGCGCCCTGCATCGGCTGGGCGGCGATGTTGAAATCGGTGGACTTGTCGGCCGCCGCGGCCGGAAGCGCCGTCGCGGCCACGGTCGCCAGAAGCGCGCCGCGATACCAGGTGTTGAATGCAGCCATGTCGAGAACGCCCCCAAGCGCGGTTGAACCGTGTCAACCAGGTCAAACGGGCCGGAGCGGTGAGACCCGCTATCCGTGTCGAGAATAAATTTACGAGCGCATCACCAGTAGGATGCTGCCGTCGGCGGCGGTGATGGCGTCGACGGCGAAACTGCCTTCCAGGGCGGTGAGGAACTTGTCGGCCTCGTCGACCTCGAAACGCCCGCCGACCCGCAGATTGGCCAGGCGCGGATCGCCGACGATGATCGGGCGCTTGCGGTAGCGGTTGAACTCCTCGACCGCCTGGGGAAGCGTTTCGCCGTCCAGCTCGATCACGCCGTCCTGCCAGGCCGTGCGCTGCCGTAGCAGGTCGGGATTGAGCACCGTCGGGGCGACCGCGTCGGAGCGGATCACCGCGCCGTCGCCGGCGGCGATGCGCGGCGCGCCGGCCGCGTGGACAGGGCCGCCGTTCTGGGCGACCGCGACCACTCCTTCGGTGACGGTCAACTCGACCAGGGTGTCGCGGATGCGGACATTGAAGGCGGTGCCGATGGCGCGCAGCCGCGCCGAGCCGGCTTCGACCAGGAACGGTCGCGCGGCGTCGTGCGCGACCTCGAACAGCGCCTCGCCCTTGACCAGGTGAATGCGCCGCCGATGCTTTTCCATGGCCACCTCGATCGTCGAGGCGGTGTTGAGGTGGACCCGCGATCCGTCCGACAGGGTGACGATGCGACGCTCGCCCAACTGGGTGCGGTAGAGTTCGACGTCGCGGGCATAGCGCCAGGTCGCCGTCGCCGCGGCGGCCACCACCGAGGCGGCAACCAGGCCGCCGATCATCAAGCGGCGCGATGGCGGGGCAGGGGAGTCTTGGCGGGCCGGCTGGGCGTCGAGCGGCGGCGGGCAGGCCCGCAGGCGCGCGCCGGCCTCCCAGGCCGCTTCCATGCGCGCGAAGGCAACGGCGTGATGCGGATCGGCCGCGACCCAGGTGAAGATGGCCTGGCGCTCGGTCTCGCCGATTTCGCCCTGCAGCCTAGCGACGAACGCCGACGCCTGGTCGTCGATCGCCTGTCGGTTGTCCAGCCCTGCGGGTCGTTCGGTCAAAACTGCCTTCCTCGCGCTCGGACATAGCCTTGGCCACGAGCATCACAGCCCTAGCAAGATGCTTCTCAACTGTCGAAACGGATAGCGACATCTGAGCCGCTATGTCGCTGAAAGAAAGTTCTTGAACCCTACGTAGCAAAAACACCCGCCGGCATTGCTGGGGCAGAGTCTCGATGATCGCCTGCAGGTGGCGCAATTCGTCGCGGGCGGTGAGCGACGCCTCCAGGGAATCGTCCGCGCGCAGCATGTCCAGGTCGGCCACGAAATCGAGCGAGACGATGGTGTCGCGGCGCGCGGTGTCGATCAGCAGGTTGCGGGCGATCATGAAGAGATAGCCGCGTCCCGTCGGGATCCGCGCGATATCCTTGGCCGTGTAGGCGCGGGCCAGGCTTTCGGCGACCAGGTTGTCGATATCGAAGCCTGGGCGGCAAACCCGGCGCAGACGCGATCTCAGCGCCGCCTCGTGCGGCAGGATCACGGTCTTGAACCAGCTCAAACGCGCCGTCAGGTCGTCCATGATCTCGCCCCCATCCAGAGACGGCGCCCGTCCGCGCCCATGATTCAATCCCTATTGAATCGGTAGGTTTTATCTATCAACAAGCGTGGCCCTGGGAGGCCAGGAAAGCTGGAGACCGTGATAGCGGAGTTTGGCGCCTCGACCGTTCTACCCGGTCGACGAGGTGGGACGTTGGCCATGGACAGCTGCTCCTCGTTGGACCGGAACAACGACCGTCAGGGGCAAGTCGCGCTTTGGAAAAATCATCGGAACGTCGTCAGCGACTGAAGTCGATCATTGGCGGATCGGCGGGCAATCTGGTCGAATGGTACGACTGGTATGCCTATTCGGCGTTCACCCTCTACTTCGCGCCGGTGTTCTTCCCGTCGGACGACTCGACCGCCCAGCTGCTGAGCGCGGCGGCGGTGTTCGCGGTCGGTTTCGTGATGCGTCCGATCGGGGCGTGGGTGATGGGGATGTACGCCGACCGCAAGGGACGCAAGGCGGGACTGACCTTCTCGGTCACCTTGATGTGCGTGGGCTCGCTGCTGATCGCGGTGACGCCGGGCTACGACCGTATCGGCATTCTGGCGCCGACCATCCTGGTGATCGCCAGATTGATGCAGGGCCTGTCGGTGGGCGGCGAGTACGGCGCCTCCGCGACCTATCTGTCCGAGATGGCCGGACGCGAGAGCCGAGGATTCTTCTCCAGCTTCCAGTATGTGACCCTGATCTCAGGCCAGCTGATCGCCCTCTGCGTGTTGCTGGTCCTGCAAGCCGTCATGCCGGTGCATGCGCTGGAAAGCTGGGGTTGGCGGATTCCGTTCGCCATCGGTGGCCTGCTGGCGGTCGCGGTCTATTTCATCCGGCGCGGTCTGAGCGAAACCAAGAGCTTCACCAACGCCCAGGCGACGCCGGGGCCGAAATCCAGCGGCTGGACCCTGTTTCGCGACCACCCGAAGGAGGCGCTCACCGTCATGGCCCTGACCTCCGGCGGGACGCTCGCCTTCTACGCCTACTCGACCTACATGCAGAAGTTCCTGGTCAACACGTCCGGCTTCAGCCGCGAGGCCGCCACCGAGATCACGGCCGCGGCGCTGCTGATCTACATGCTGCTGCAACCCGCCGCCGGGGCGCTGTCGGACCGCATCGGCCGCAAGCCGCTGATGATCGGGTTCGGCGTGGCCGGGGTCGCCTTCACCTGGATCATCTTCCGCACGCTGGAGACCGTCTCCAGCTCGTTCGCGGCCTTCCTGCTGGTGCTCGGCGCTCTGGTCATCGTGACGGGCTACACCTCGATCAACGCGGTGGTGAAGGCCGAACTCTTCCCGGCCCATATCCGGGCCCTGGGCGTGGCGCTGCCCTACGCCCTGGCCAACACGATCTTCGGCGGGACGGCGGAGTACGTCGCCCTGTGGTTCAAGGGGCAGGGCCTGGAGCGCGGCTTCTACTGGTACGTCACCGGCATGATCGCCTGCTCGCTGATCGTCTATCTGCGGATGCCCGAGACCAAACGCGAAAGCCGAATTCTCGAAAACTAGCCAGTCCGCGCGGCAAGCCGGCATCAAGATATCGCCGACACTTTCGTTCAATATTTTTCCGGGAGCGGGCTGTTGTTGTGCGGCCTTCAATGAACTGGCCCGAGTGGATGGTTCCAAGAGCGGGATGACCATGACCAAAGTCGCGGCTGAGCCGATGCGAAAGATCTTCCAGACCGACAAGGCCGCGCCCAGCCGGCGCGGCCTGCTGGGCGCGGCGGCGCTGGCGGCGGCGACCCTGGAGTTCGCGCTAGGCGGGCCGGCGAGGGGACAAGCCAAGCCGTCATCGGTCCGCGATGTTCCAGGCAAGGGTGGAGTCGCCGCGTCCTTTGGTCCCCTCAAGCAGATCGACGCCGGCGTCCTGAGCATCGCCTATGCGGAGCTGGGCCCGGCGGATGGTCCCGTCGTCCTTCTGCTCCACGGCTGGCCCTACGACATCCACACCTACGCCGAAGCCGCGCCGCTCCTGGCGACCAGGGGCTATCGCGTGATCGTCCCCTATCTGAGGGGCTACGGAGCCACGCGTTTCCTGTCGGACAAGGCGCTCCGGAACGGCCAGCAAGCCGCCCTCGGGCTCGACGTCATCGCCCTGATGGATGCGTTGAAGATCCAAAGCGCCGTGCTGGGCGGCTGCGACTGGGGCGCGCGCACGGTCGACATCGTGGCGGCCCTTTGGCCCGAGCGCTGCAAGGCCCTGGTCTCCGTGAGCGGCTATCTGATCGGCAGCCGGGAAGCCAACAAGGCGCCCCTGCCGCCCGCGGCCGAGTTCCAATGGTGGTACCAGTACTATTTCGCCACGGAGCGTGGTCGCGCGGGCTACACGGCCAACCGGCGCGCGCTGGCCGAACTGATCTGGCGGACGGCGTCCCCCAAATGGGCCTTCGACGAGGCCACCTTCGAGCGCAGCGCGGCCGCCTTCGACAATCCCGACCATGTCGACGTCGTGATCCACAACTACCGCTGGCGCCTTGGCCTGGCCGATGGCGAGGCGATCTATGACGCGCTGGAGGCGAAGCTGGCGGGTTTCCCGCCGATCAAGGTCCCGACCATCACGCTGGAGGGCGACGCCAACGGCGCGCCGCATCCAGATCCGAAAAACTACGCCGCGAGATTCCTGGGACCTTACGAGCATCGCCTGATCAGCGGCGGGATCGGCCACAACCTCCCGCAGGAAGCGCCGGCCGATTTCGCTCGGGCGATCATCGATGTCGACGCCATGGCGCCTAAGGCGCGATCCTGACCATGACCACGCCGTGCGGCGGGGTCATGGCGGCGAACCTGCCCTTGACCTTGCCGAGTGGCTGCTTGGTCCACAGGTCGCGAACGTCGGCCTTGAGCGAGGCGGGGTAGCCCAACTCCGTCCAGTCGACGGTGATCGAACGGGCCTCGGCGCCGCGGTTGAACAGGATCACCGCGCGGCCACCGTCCGCCAGCGGCTTGGACCAGACCTCCAGGTCGCCGTCGTCGCGGACCCGGCGGCCCTGGACGCCCAGCGGGTCCTGATTGACGGCGATCACCTCCTTGTTCAGCAGGATGTCGCGCGTCGCCGCGTCCATGTTGGCGATGTCATTGCCGGCGATCAGCGGCGCGGCCATCAGCGCCCAGAGGCTGAAGTGCGAGCGATACTCGACGGTCGTCAGGCCGCCGTTGCCGACTTCCAGCATGTCTGGATCATTCCAATGGCCCGGGCCGGCGAAGGGATAGAGCAGTTCGTTGGCGTCGAGGATGGGCAGGACGCCGAGCGCGTAGTCGTGCTTGCCGTCCCACTTGTCGGTGATGTCGCCGGTGGTGCGCCACAGGTTGCCGACGCTCGAAGCCCACAGCCACGGCTTGGCCGTGCCCCACTCGCACATCGAAAACACGATATCGCGACCGCTGTCGCGCAGGGCGTCGGCCATCAGGGTGTAGGCCTCCTCGGCGTTGCGCGTGCCGGTCGAGCACCAGTCGTATTTGAGGTAGTCCACGCCCCAATCGGCATAGGTCTTGGCGTCCTGGAATTCGTGGCCCTGGCTGCCCGGCCGGCCGCCGCAGGTCAGTCGGCCGGCGTCCGAATAGATGCCGAACTTCAGGCCCTTGGAATGCACATAGTCGGACAGCGCCTTGATGCCGCTGGGAAAACGCTTGGCGTCGTAGGTGATGAAGCCGCCGGCGTCGCGCGGGCCGTGCCAGCAGTCATCGATCACGACATACTGATAGCCGGCCTCCTTCATGCCGTTCGACGCCATGGCGTCGGCCATGCGCCGAACGGTCTGTTCGTCAATGTCGCAGGCGAACTTGTTCCAGCTGTTCCAGCCCATCGGCGGGGTCTTGGCCAGGCCGTTGGCGACGCGCGGCGGCGGATCCTTGTCGGCCGCCATGGCGACGGGCGCGCCCATCAGCGCCAGGGCCAGGGCGCTGACCATCAGGCAGGCGGTGGGGCGCTTGAACATGGAGGTTCCTCTCGGGATCTTGAAGGTGATTGTGAAGCATGCGGGACGGGCGGGAGCCCTCACGCGACCTCTTGATTGGGGAAGCGCTCAAGCACGCGCGCATGGGGCGGCATTCGGTCGGCGGTCTGGCGCAGGACGCCGCGCATGTTTTCCAAGGTGTCGTAGAGGGCGCGCTCGTCCATCAGATCGGCCAGCGGGTCGTGGCCCTCCGGCATCTGGTCCTGGCCCATCATGATCGCGAGCCAGTTGGGCTCCTGGAAGATGCTCTGGTTGGGGAAGATGGTCAGGCCGCGGGTGCGGAACAGCTCGATCTTCGCGCGCAGGGAGTCGGGGATGGGCATGTGGCGCACATGGTCCCACAGCGGTTCGCCGACCCGGCCGTTGAGGTGGTAGTGGTAGATCAGGAAGTCCCGGATCTGCTCCATCTCCTCGCCCATGATCCGGTTGTAGAGATCGGCCGAGGCCTGATCGTTCTTGGCCATCGGGAACGTCGCCGCCAGCTTGATCAGGCCATGCTGGATCAGGTGGATCGAAGTCGATTCCAGGGGCTCCAGGAAGCCGCTCGACAGGCCGATCGCCGCGCAGTTCTTGAAGCGCGACTGCTTGCGCCGTCCGGTCTTGAACCTCAGGAAGCGTGGGTCGCCCAGGATCGTGTTGTCTGGATGCTCGCGCGCCAGGTTGGCCAGCAGGTCGTCGGCCGCCGCGTCATCGCTGATGTGGTCGCTGACATAGACATAGCCGTTGCCGGTGCGGTGCTGCAGCGGGATGCGCCATTGCCAGCCGGCGGGGCGGGCGGTGGCGCGGGTGTAGGGCACGGGGTCCTGGTGGCGCGCCGAGGGCACGGCCACGGCGCGGTCGGCCGGCAGCAGCGACGACCAGTCGTCATGCCCGACACCCAACGCCCCCTCGATCAGCAGGGCCCGGAAGCCCGAGCAGTCGATGAAGAAGTCGCCGTCCAGCGTCTGGCCGTCGTCGAGCCGCAGCGCGGTGATCGTGCCGTCCAGCGGGTCGAGCTGGACGTCGCGGATCGTCCGTTCGAGGCGCTGCACGCCGCGCCCCTCGGCGACGCGGCGCAGCAGCTTGGCATAGAGCGAGGCGTCGAAATGATAGGCGTGGGCCATCGATGTGCGCGGATCGCGCGGGTCGTCGACGCGCCAGTCGAAGCGACCGCGCTCGGCGGCCAGGGCGCTGAGCGAGAATTCGGCGAGATCGGGCCGGTAGCCCAGTTTCTGGGCGCGTAGCCAGTAGGCGTGGAACGATACGCCGTTGATCGGCCGGCCGTAGGATCCGAAGGGGTGAAGGTAGCGGTGGTCCGGCGCGCGCCAGCCGACGAACTCAATGCCCAGCTTGAAACTGCCCTGGGTGGCCGACAGCATCTGGGCCTCGTCCACGCCCACCATCTCGTTGAAGAAGGTGATCGGCGGGATGGTTGCTTCGCCCACTCCGATCGTGCCGATCTCCGCGGACTCCACCAAGGTGATCCGCATCTGGTGCGGCGCGAACAGCTTGGAAAAGAACGCCGCCGACATCCATCCGGCCGTGCCGCCGCCGGCGATCACGAGGTGAGAGATCTTCCCTGGATTTTCCATGCGACCTTCTTCGGATGCATTGCAAAAAAGTGGCCCCGTCAGCCTAGGCCGACGGGGCCGAATTGTCGGGGGAAGTCCGACTAGAATGTACCGCGGACGATGAACGAGAGGCGGCGATCGCTGACGGTCCAGCTGTGGGTCTGGACCAGGGATTCCGAGAAGTTGCCCTGGGTGCCCAGGAACCAGGAGTCGCGCTGATCCATCTCAAGCTTGATCTTCGAGTTGAGCAGATTGACCGCCTGGACCCCGACCTTTACCTGCGGCGAGACCGAGTACATCAACGACCCGTCCAACTGGCCGTACGAGTGGGCGTAGACCGGTACCATCAGGTTCGAGGCCGAGGCGCTCATCAGGTAACGCGAGCGCCAGTTATAGGCCAGGCGGGCGTCGATGCCATATTTGCTGTAGAGAAGCGTCGCGTTATAGGTGTAGCGCGACAACTGCTCCAGCGGCAGGTCCAACTTCGAAGCATTGATCTGCGAAGCGTCGGTCGTGCTGCTGGTGGCGTTCGCCGCGCCACGGCTTTCCAGCATGGTCACGTTGAATTCCGTGCCCAATCCACCCAGCACGCTGGGCAGGAAGTCGTAATATTGCTGGTACTGGAACTCCAGGCCGTAGATCTTGCCATGGCCCATGTTCATAGGGGCGGTGCCGACCGCCTGGACGGACTCCCCGTTGTCCTTGGTGATGGTCATCAGGGTCTGGACCGACTGGATGTAGTCGTAGACATCCTTGCGGAAGATCCCCGTGGCCAGCATGCCGCCCCGGAAATACCACTCGCCCGACAGGTCGAACGAGTTGGCGCGCATCGGCTTGAGGTTCGGATTGCCTGAGTAGAAGCCGAAGGCGACGTCGGTATGGTACTGCACCGCCTGGCCGCCGCCCGCCGCCGCGTCGAGCTGGGCCTGGGTATAGGGCAGGCCCGTCGTCGAGTTGATGATGCCGTCCGCCACGGTGGCGTTGCGCGACTGCAGGGTGGCCGACATCGAGACCGACGGATCCAACTGGTAGAAGTCGGGTCGCACGATGTTCTTGGACGCCGCGAAGCGGAAGAACACGTTGTCCTTGGCCTTCAGGCGCAGGTTCAGGCTGGGCAGGACGTCGGTATATTCCGCGCCGCCGACCGAGGTGAACGACTGGCCGTCGGCGAAGTCGATCTTGGCCTGGGCGGTGGGCGAGGCGAAGCGCTTCTGACCCGGGTCTATATAGCCGACGGTGCCGTAGCCGCGGCCGTCCACCTTGGTGTGCACGACGCGCAGGCCGAGATTGCCGTCCCAGCTCATGGCGTCATCGCCCCACGACATGGGCAGATCGGTCCCGAAGCGGACCTTGGCGAAGAGCGCGGCCGTGTCTTCGTTCTGGCGGTTGGTGCCGCGCCCGCCGGAGGTGGCGTAGCTGGAGGTCGCGCTGCTCAACGGTTGCCAATAGTTGATGCTGCCGGTCGGGGCGGCCCAGATGGGCATGTAGCTCATCAAGGTGCCCTGGGTGAACGGGCTGTAGGTTCCTCCGGCCGCGCCCCACGACGGGATCGTGCCGTTGGGGCCGCCCGGCGGATAGTAGCCGTACTCGCCGTCATTATAGGCCGGCCCGCCGCCGGGGACCGGTCCGTTCCAGACCACCTTGTCGAGATAGTTCGCCAACACCGTCGGGCTGCGCGCCAGGTCGAAGGCCGGCATGATCAGGCTGGGAACGGCGACGTCGCCCTTGAAGAAGTTGTCGAAGGCGACGACGTCCTGGTGCTGGGTGTACTTGTCGGCCGTGGCGGTGACCCGCGTGGCCCAGGGCGCGGAGATGAGCGCCCAGTTATAGCCGGCGTCGCGCGAGGTCGCGTCGCGCGAGGTGGCGCGGACGCCCAGCTTGACGTCCTTGATCCAGTTGTCGTCGTCGAAGCTGTAGGTGACGTCGAACTTGCCCGCGTATTCCCGGGCGTCGTTGTCGTCGATGTGGTCCATCGCGGCATAGAGATTGTAGGCCGACGGCGTGGCCGTGGCGTTGGTCATGGTGATCTTCGGCAGGTCGCCGGTCAGGTCCAGGCCAAAGCCGCCCTGCAGGGTGACGGTGTTGTAGACCGTCAGGTCGGTGCTCTCACGATGCGAGTAGATATATTGGAGGTCGCCGGTCACGGCCCAGCGATCACTCGTCCAACTGAAGCCGGTCGAGACGTCGTTGGTGTTCTCCTCGACCGTCCCGTAGCGGGTGCCCAGGTTTAGCAGGAACGAGTTGGCCACGCCGTTGCCGCCGCCGCCGCCGTCGACCAGTTGGCCGCTCAGGAAGTTGCCGTCGGCGTCGTACTTGAAGGACGTGCCGGCCGCCGGGCCCACCACGAACGACTGATTGTTGGTCGACGAGCAGCAGGCCGAGGTCTGGGCGAAGCGGTCCTGGAAGGTCTGCTTGGCCTCGGTGCGAAACAGGGTGGTGTAGAATTCGAGGTTGTCGTTGGGGCGGTACTGGAAGGCGGCGTAGTAGCCCTTGCGATCGCGGTCCTGCAGATTGTTGCGGTACTGGACGCCCACCGGCACGAAGACGCGCGACTTCGGTTGGCCCGCGATGGAGTTGTCGCCGTTGAAGTTGAAGGTGGCGCCGCCGTCATAGGACGATTGCACCCCGACGCCGTGGGCGTCGTAGGGATCGATGGCGATGGTGTTGACGGCAGTCTTCAGCTTCGAGGCCGAGAGGCTCAGCAGGACGCCGAACTCGCCGCCATCAGGGGTGTCGAAGCGGTCGCTGTAGAGCAGGCTGCCCGAAGGCGTGCCTTCCTTGCGCAGGTCGCCGCGCGTGTAGTCGGCCGAGAAGGCCAGCTGGCGGTTCTTCTGGTCGAACGGCATGCGCGTGCGCAGGTTCACCGTGCCGCCCAGGCCGCCCTCGACGATGTCGGCCGAAGGGTTCTTGTAGACATCGACGCCGGAGAACAGTTCGGGTGTGACGTCTTCCCAGGAAATGGCGCGGCCGCCGCGCGCGGAAAAGGCGTCTCGCCCGTTCAGCTCGGAGCGGACCCAGGTCAGGCCGCGGATCTGGATGCCCGATCCCTCGGCGTTGAGGCGGTCGACGTCACGGGGCTGGGTGGTCCGGCCGATGGTCACGCCCGGCACGCGCTGCAGCGCCTCGGTGACCGACCGGTCGGGGAGGCCGCCGATGTCCACGGCGGTGATCGAGTCGACGATCTGGTCGGAATTCTTCTTCAGCTCCTGCGCCGACTGAATCGCCTTGCGCTGACCCACCACGACGACTTCGGAGACTTCCCCGGCAGCGCTGTCTTTTTTCGCCGAGTCGTCGGCCTGGGCGTAGGCTGACGTGACAAGGACGCCCGACGCCCAGGCCGCCATGGCGGCCGAGGTCAGCAATATCTTCTTTTTATTGAGCAATTTCATGTTCCCTCTCCCAAAGTTCAGCGCCTTTGGCCCATTCGAGCTCGGCGCCTTTGCCTGACCGCGCCAAGGCCGCCCCTTAGGTCGGCGTTCCAACGCTGCCGGCATTTTTTAATTAAGTTGTTTTTATTTAACCGGGTCGCATTTATCGTACAAGAGGCAAATTCGCACCTGTTGGTTGCGACCCTATCGTGGTGGCGATGAAGCGCGTTCGCAGCGCCGCGACGTTGTGGAAATCTGGAAAATTCGTGGCCTCCGCAGCGTCAGACTTCGCTTCGCGGTGAGGGCGCAAAACCTCATGGCGGCGCGCGGACGAAGGTGCGGCCCGGCGTCGGAGCGGTGTGACTCGCATGGATATCGGCCGATCTGGTCGGCCGGACCGTCCTGGCGAACCGAAGACAGGAGGCCTGGCGTCGCCGCTCATGGCGACGCACGAGAGCGCGCGTCGACGCCCATCAGTGGCCCATGAGTAGGGCTAGAACACCGCCTGCAGGAACAGCGCGGGCCCCTTGAACTTGTAGGCCAGCTCGCCCTGCCACCGTTCCTTGTCGATGTTGAGATTGTAGTCGACATAACGGTAGGCCGCCCCGATCGCGACGTTGTCGAGCACGCGATAGCTGAGCCGGGCCTCGGTATTGACCAGGCGGCCGTCATAGTCGCCGACCTTCAGCGACAGGTAGTCCACCCGCCCGCCGATCAGCACGCGCGGGGCGATCTGATAGGCGCCGTAGAGGCCCAGGGTCGGCAGAGGCGCCAGGGCGTCGCGCTTGCGCAGCTCGCTTTGGACGGCGGCGTTCCCGACGTGACCCTGACCCGAGAGCGTGAGCTTGAACTGGGTGACGTGCAGGCCGAGCGAGGCGCCCAGTTCACCCTTGTCGCTCTTGAGAAAGGCGTAGCCCACGGCCGCGCGGTAGACCTTGGTGTCGAAGCTGCTCGAGAGGGTCGCCCCGGCCGAATAGGTGACATCGTCGAAATTGATCTCGCGACTGGTAGTGGCCGAGCCGCCGCGATCCAGGCCGTAATATTCGCCGATCAACGACCAGCGCTCGCCGATCCGCGCGCCGGCCATGAACGCTGGCAGGGTCTTGCGGTCGGTGAGATCCAGATCCGATTCCAGGTCGATCGTAGTGCCCACCACGCCGTTGGGGCCGGCGACGCTGACCCTGGTGTCGACGTCGGGCCAGTAGGCCTGCGCCTCGAACCAGTAACGGTCGTTCGGGGCTTGGGCGTGGGCCGAGCCGGCGAGCGCGCTCCCCCAGAGAACGCCAGCCGTCAGCGCGGCCCTAAGCGGAAATCTCGTCATTGATGTTCTCCGCGATCCAGATGCGTCGCGGCTAAGCTGACCGTGTTGCGCGGGCGAACCAATCGGGGAATTCCCCAGTCCAGGCGGCGATTTACACCAGACGCGCCTGACGATCCGTCGCCGACGTGAGCGCCGCGTCGGCTTTCCCCGATCTCGGGGTTCGTCGGCCGTGTAGCGAGGGTTCCAGCCGATTGGCGTTATCGATCCCCGGGGGTCTCCTTCGGGGGCGGGCCAGGTCGCGCACTCCGCTTGTGGCCGATCGCGGATAGACGAGGAACGCCGCCATGCGCTTGGCCGACGAGCACCATTTCTTCCATCTCGCCAAGTTGGCGATCGTCGTGATCGCGGTGCTGCTCGGCTCCGAGGTTGGGCGTGGGTAGGGCGGGTTAAGCGGCCTGGGCGCCAGGCCGTCCGGCCTCGACGGCGAAGCGCGCCAGGCTCGAAACCGTCGACGCCGGGTCGGTCTGGTCGCTCACGGCCCGCAGGTCGATCCCCAAAACGCCGGGCGTGAGGTTGAGCAGGGCGTAGCCTGAGCGATCGAGGTTGGCGTAGCGGACGTGGTGGTTGCGATCTTGGGCCTCGCCGAATCTGGCCTTGGGCGCATGACTTCCGGCCAGGCAACTGGTGACGATCTCCGTGCCGATCACCGGGCTCTTCGGGTCAAGGAAGTCGGGCTTCAGGTCGTTGACGAAGAAGGCGTGGACGTCGCCGCTCAGCACCACTGGATTGCGCACCGACGGGCGGCGCAGGTCGGCGAAAAGCCGGTCGCGGGCCGGGCCATAGCCGTCCCACTGGTCGGAGAGCACGCCTTCGGGGGTCTCGAGACGCGCCATCACCGTCTGTTGGGCCAGCAGGGTCCAAGGACGGGCTTCCGCCGCGAGGGTCGACGACAGCCAGCGTTCCTGGACGCCGCCCAGCATGGTGCGGTCCGGTGCGTCGAGATCGGGGCAGTGGGCCCGCGGGCGGTTGCCGCTCTGACGGGGCGGATTGCAAGCCTGATTGGAGCGATATTGCCGACCGTCCAGCACCGGCAGGCTGAAGAGGTCGCCCCAGGCCAGCTCGCGATAGAGCCGGGGCCCGCCCGGACGGGCCCACAGGCTGGGGCGAACGGGCATGTGCTCGAAATAGGCCTGGTAAGCGGCGGCGCGCCGAAGGGCGAACACCGTCGGATCCAGCGCCTTCAGATTGGCCAGGTCCGCATAGTCGTTCTCGACCTCGTGGTCGTCCCAGGTAACCACCCAGGGCGCGGCGCGATGGGCGGCGCGCAGGTTGGGGTCGGACTTGTAGAGCGCATGGCGGCGGCGGTAGCCGTCGAGGTCGACCGGCTCTGGGGCGTCGAAGGTCCGCGCCTTGGGGAGCTGGGCGGCGCTGTTCTCGTAGATATAGTCGCCCAGTTGCAGGATCAGGTCGGGCTCGGCGGCGACGATGTCGCGATAGGCGCCGAACCATCCCAGTTCGAAGTGCTGGCACGAGGTGACCGCCAGTCGGGCCGAGGCGGCGTGGACCGGCGCGGTGACCGCGCGTCCGACCTCGCTGGTCGCGCCCAGGGCGTGGAAGCGATACCAGTAGGGCCGGCCGGGTCGCAGGCCGGCGACTTCGATATGCACGGCGTGGGCGAGGGCGGGGGAGGCGGCCGTCCGGCCCCGCCGGACGATCGCGCCAAAGCCGTCGTCCGCCGCGATCTCATAGATCACCGGCACGGCCGGGGCGTCCAGGGACTGTCCGCCGAAGCCGACTAGCCGGGTCCACAGCACGAAACCGTCCGTCGCCGGATCGCCGCTGGCGACGCCCAACGCGAAGGGATCGGCGGTCACGGACCGGGCGACCTCTAGCCCATGCGCGGCGCTGGTCCGCGCCAGGGCCAGGCTCGAGGCCGCGACGATCAGGGCGCGGCGGGACCATTGGGGTGTCAAGGCGGCGTCTCCTGCGATGGCCCGCGAATAGCTCCGAACTGTGACGATTGATCGGTCCGACTTCGCCGGGTTTCCAGGCGAGTAGCGACGTCCATGCACCTGAGAGGTTTGGCGTCACAAAAATTACGCAAGAACTCCCTATGGACGGCGAATAGCGCGTGGCCATGAATTCTGCCATTCGCGCCGAAACTACCGGTGAGTGAAGCAAGCGCCTGACCGGCGTATGTCTTCGTTCGCCTGAATGCTGAGCGCTGTCGGGCAGCGCGAATAACATTGTTTCCAGTCGGAAATATCTGCTTTCGGGGACTGTATCCATGACGACTCAAAAACGCGACCGCCAATTCAAGCGTGGTCTGGCGCTGCTGTTCGCCACCAGCATGCTGGTGGGCGTTTCCCAGGCCCATGCCGCCGATGACGCCACGCCGGCCGCCGAGTCCAGCCGCCTGGAAGAGGTGACGGTGTTCGCGCGCAAGCGGGCCGAAAACGTCCAGAACATCCCGGTGCCGATCACCGTGATCACCGCCCAGGAAATCCAGCGCGAGAACCTGGTCAACTTCACCGATTTCCAGAACAAGTTCCCGTCGTTCTCGGTCTATCTGACCAACCCCAAGCAGTTGAACCTCGGCATCCGCGGCATTGGCAATAACGGCTTCAACACCGACGGCATCGACGGTTCGGTCGGCATCTTCGTCGATGGTGTTTACAGCGGTCGTCAGGGCATCGTCTCCAGCGACTTCAACGACATTTCCGACATCGAGCTGCTGCGCGGTCCGCAGGGCACGCTGTTCGGCAAGAACACCACGGCCGGCGCCGTGATCATCAACTCCAAGAAGCCCAGCTTCACGCCGGAATTCTCGGCCGAGGCCACCCTGGGCAACGAGAACTTCAAGCAGGTGAAGTTCAGCGCCTCGGGGCCGCTGATGGCCGACAAGCTGGCGGCCCGGATCTCGGCCTTCTACAGCGACAAGGACGGCAACTATCCCAACATCTCGGGCGGCCCCGACGCCAATGCCCGCCAGGGCGAGGGCGTGCGCCTGCAACTGCTGGCCAATCTGACCGACGACGCCACCTTCCGCCTGATCGCTTCGCATTCGGAGCAGAACTTCAACTCGATCGGCCCGGTGACCCTGTCGGTTTATAACCCGGCCGCTCTGCAGGCGCGGATGACCGCCGCCGGCTACACCCTGCTGGTCAGCGACGCCGACAAGCGCCAAGTCAACATCAACTCGCCCCTGACGGCGACCACCCACGCCAACCTGATCAGCGGCGAGTTCAACTGGGATCTGGGCGACAAGGGCGCGATCACCTCGATCACCGCCTTCCAGAACTGGACCTGCTTCACCAACAACGACAACGACTACACCCAGCTCAACGCCATTCCCGACTACGGCTCGTGCAATGTCGAGCGCCAGTATTCGCAGGAACTGCGCTGGGCCTCGCCGAAGGACAAGCCGGTCGAGGCCGTGGCCGGCGTCTTCCTGTCGCGCCAGTACCTGGGCGTCAATTCGCGCATCCGCTTCGGTGACCAGTACAACATCTGGGCGGCCAATCCCTCGGCGACCGCCTTCCCGACCCTGGCCGGCAAGACCTGGGCCCAGGGCGCCTATGCCAGCGCCGTCGCGGGTTTCGGCATCCGTTCCTATGCGAGCTTCCACACCGACACCCAGGCGGTGTTCGGCAACCTTGTCTGGCATCCGGACACGGACAGGAAGTGGTCGCTGAACCTGGGTCTGCGTCAGACCTGGGAAGACCGCGACTACAGCTATGGCGGCTGGATCGAGAGCAATACGGGCAACCTCAACCAGGCCCAGATCAACGCCATGTCGGCCGCCGGCGCCAACGCCCAGCTGGGCAACGCCAAGGACTCGCTGACCGACAAGTCGTTGTCGGGCCAGGTGGGCGTGAACTACCAGGTCACGCCAAACTTCATGGCCTATGTCACCGCCGCGCGGGGCCACAAGTCGGCCGGCTTCAACCTGTTGCCCTTCGACCCCAGCACGGCCGTCTATGGCGCGGCCCAGGACGTGCAGGGCGAGACCTCCGACAATGTCGAAGCCGGCTTCAAGAGCGAGTGGTTCGATCACCGCCTGCTGCTGAACGTCACCGCCTTCGACACCGAGGTGAAAAACTACCAGGCCAACCAGGCGATCGGGGTGGGCAACACCGCCGTCAAGTTCCTGGCCAATGTCGGTTCGCTGCGGTCGAAGGGCGTCGAGCTCGAGAGCGAGGCGCGCCTGGGCGACCTGCATCTGAAGGGCTTCGTGGCCTATAACGAGGCCACCTATGGCAGCTTCCACAATTCGGTCTGCCCGGCCCAGACGACGGCCCTGACCTGTGACCTGACCGGTCGTCAGGTGGCCTGGGCGCCGAAGTGGAGCAGCAATCTGTCGGCCGAATATTCGCGCTCGCTGGTCGAGGGCACGACCACCTACGTTCAGCTGGACGCCAACTACCGCTCCACCCAGAACACCACCATCACCCTGGACCCGTCCGCCCAGATCAAGAGCTACACCCTGGCCAATCTGCGGATTGGGACGCTGCTGCAAGACGAGAAACTGGACGTCCAGTTCTGGGTCGAGAACCTCGCCGACAAAGCCTACTATATCAACCTGCTGGGCCTGACGAAGTCGACGGGCCTGATCCAGGGCTATCCTGGCAACCCCCGTACCTTCGGTGGCACGGTGCGGTATCGGTTCTAGGGGCGCGGGTCGAGTTGGGGACACGCGCATGCGCGTGTCCCCGTCAGTATCCAAGCTCCCCACCGATCGCCGCGCGATCGCCTCCCTCACGGGCGGAGGCTTAGGGTTTCAGGGTCTCGTCATGTCGCGCCGTCTTCTATCGCTCGCCGCGTTTTTCGCCGCCCTGGCCTTGGCCGGGACCGTCGCCGCCCAGTCCCAGACCTATACGACCAAGCATTGGTCCGAGGTCGCGGGCGACACCTCGGTCACGCTGAACGGCGAGACCTTCGTCAATCACGGCCTAGTCGGCGTCGGGCGGCTCGGCGCCGCGACCCGTGACTTCAAGAACGATACGCTCGGATCCTTTTCGGGCATGGCCCTGGACCTAGCCAGCTGGCGCCGCCTGGCCGACGGGACCTATACCGGCGCGCTGCTCACCTTGCCGGATCGTGGCCCCAACAGCGTCGGCCCGTTCGCCGGGACGACTGACTACGCCAACCGAGTCCATCGCCACCGCCTGGTGTTCACCCCCGCCGATGGCGTGCTGAAGATCCGGCCCATGGGCGGCTTCCTACTCAAGGACGAAACCGGCCAGTCGTTCACCGGCAAGGATCCCGGCGCCAACGTCCTGATCCGGGGCGGCGTGCGCTATCCCTCGCCGCTGACCGGGGAGGGCGCGGGGCGGATCAGCCTGGACTCCGAGGCCATCGCCTTCCTCCCGGACGGCGGCTTCTATATCTCCGACGAGTACGCGGCCGGGATCTACCTCTTCGACCGAACGGGAAAGCAGATCGGCGCGATTCAGACCGTCCCGGCCCTGCTGCCAATCACGGCGGGCCGGCTCAATTTCAACGCCGAGAAGCCGCCCCAGACGGGCCGCCGCAACAATCAGGGCCTGGAGGCGCTGTCGGTCAGCCCCGACGGCACCCGGCTGTTCGCGATCCTGCAGAGCGCGACGATTCAGGACACCGCCGGCGCTGACGCCGCGACGCGCAACAACACCCGCGTGCTGGTCTACGACATCTCCCAGACCCGCACGCCCAAGGCGCCGGTCGGCCACTACGTCCTGCAACTTCCGACCGTGCGCGAGAACGGTGACGGCCTCCCTGGCAGCGGATTGGCCGCCGACGTCACCGCCGCCCAGTCGGAGATGCTGGCGCTGAATGGCCACCAGTTCCTGGTCCTGGCCCGCGACGGCAACGGTCGGGGCAAGGGCACGACCAAGGCTCCGGTGTTCAAGAGTGTGTTGTTGGTCGAGACCTCCGGCGCCACCAACCTGGCCGGCACGCCCTATGAGCAGGACGTCAAGCCCGTCGCCCAGGGCGGCGTCCTAAGGCCGGAGATCACACCGGTGCGTCAGGCCGAGCTGGTCAATCTGCTCAATCCCAGCCAACTGGCCAAGTTCGGCCTGAACCTTTCCACCGCGCCCTCCGACCGCTTCAGCCTGTCGGAAAAGTGGGAGGCCATGGCCCTGGCGCCGGTCCTGGACAGGCACGCGCCGCACGACGTGTTCCTGCTGATCGGCAACGACAACGACTTCGAAACCGCCGATGGCCGCATCAACGGCCAGGCCTTCGACGCCAGTCTCACCAATGTCGGTGGCAGCGGCTCGGGCGACAATGACAGCGTGATCCTGGTCTATCGCCTGACGCTGCCGACCTTCCTAGGGCGCCCCGATCACTGATCTTGGACTCTGGGTCTAGATTGGCGTCCATATGAGACGAGGTGATAGCGCCACGGATAGAGTTTCGATCTTTGCGGCAACTTTAGGTTTTACATTGATCCAGGCGTGCATTGATGAAATATCCGCCCGAGGCACGCGTCTGAGAGCTTTTTGCGAAGATTGATGTATCAGTGTTCAGGTGATCTATCGCGCCGGTAGCGAGCCGTTTTCAAGACATGATCTCGGACAACGAAGTCGAACGACTTGAGGCCCTGCGGTCCTACGGTGTCCTGGACACACCGCCGGATCCGGCCTTTGACCGCTTGACGGCCTTGGCTGGCGACCTCTTCGACACCCCGATCGTCCTGACCTCCCTGATCGACGCCGACCGGCAATGGTTCAAGTCTCGTCGGGGCCTGGAGCAGGCCTCGACGCCGCGCGACTGGGCCTTCTGCGATCATGCGATCCGCATGGCGCCGGGGTCGGTCATGGTGGTGGAGGACGCCTTGCTGGATGCACGGTTCGCCGCCAATCCCCTGGTCACCGGGGCGCCGAACATCCGTTTCTACGCCGGCGCGGTCCTGACCACGGCGGACGGGCACAACCTGGGTACGCTCTGCGTGATCGATACGGCGCCGCGCGCCCGTCCGGCCGATCGCGATCTGGAAAGGCTGAAAAGCCTGGCCCGGATGGCGGTCGCCGAGCTTGAGCGCCTGCGTCGCGAACAGGCCGCCGCGGAACAGAAGGCGCAGCTCGATCTCGCCGAGACCTTGGCGGGGGTCGGCACCTGGCGGCTCGACGTGGTTTCAGGCCACGCGACCTGGTCGGATCTGGTCTTCGCCATCCATGGCGTGGAACCCGGGTCCATCGATCCAAGTCTAGATGAAGCCATCGCCTTCTATCATCCCGAGGACCGCGATCAGGTCGCCGGCCATATCGCGGCCGCCATCGCGAGCAAGGGCGTCTATCAGTTCCAGCTCAGGCTCGTGCGGCCCGACGGCGAGGTGCGCGATGTGGTTTCGCGGGCAGGGTGCGAGCTGGACGCCCGCGGCGAGGTCTCGGCCTTGGTCGGCCTATTCCAGGACATCACCGAGCACAAGCGCGGCATCACGGCCTTGCGCGACAGCGAGGCGCGGCATCGGTTCATCGCCGACAACACCTCCGACATCATCGTGCGGGCCAAGCTGGATGGCACATTCCTGTTCGTCTCGGCGGGGATCAGGGCCCTGGGATACGAACCGGAAGCCCTGATCGGGACCTCGACCTTCGACCTGGTCCATCCCGACGACCTGGAGCGCTTCACGGCCAATTCCGCCGCGCTGTTCGCCGGTGGGCCACTGGACCCGGCGATCGACCGCGAGCATCGTTACCGAACCGGCTCGGGCGATTGGGTCTGGATGGAAGGCAGCCCCCAGGTCATTCGAGACGAGACCGGCCGTCCGATCGAGATCCTGAACATCTTCCGTAATGTCACCGAACGCCGCGCCTTGCGTGAAGAGGCCGAACGGCTGACCGGCCTGATGCTGCTGGGCGAGGAGGTCGCCGGCGTCGGCTACTGGCGGTTCGACGTGGTCACGGGCGAGGTCGTGGCCTCCAAACAGGTGGCGGCGCTCTATGGCTTGGCCGAGGGCGAGACCCTACGCATGTCCAAGCTCCTGAGTTTCGTCCACCCCGACGACCAGGGGGAAACCCGTCGGCGCTTCGCCCTGGCCATGGAGCAGGGCCTCGACTGGCGTCGCGCGATCTCGCGGGTCGTCAGGCTTGATGGCGAGGTGCGCCATCTGGAAGGCTCCGGGATCTGCCAGCGCGACCGCGACGGCGTGGTGATCGCGGTGTTCGGCACGATCATGGACATTACCGAACGCGTGCGCGAGGAGACCCAGCGCGCGGAGGAGCGCGAGCGTTTCCAACGCCTGTCCGAGCGCGCCCTGATAGCGGCCCAGGCCGGCGAGGTCGGCATCTGGGAGCACGACCTTCGGACCGGCGAGCTGGTCTGGGATGCGCGCATGCACCAGATCTATGGCCTGGCCGCCGACGCCAAGCCGAGCTTCGAGATGTTCATGCTGGCCGTCCATCCGGACGATCGCGAGCGCCTGGCCAATATATTCCGCGCCGAGCTCGAGGATGACCTCACGCTCGACGCGGAGTTCCGTGTAGTCCAGGCCGATGGCGCCGTCACGGTGATCCGGGCCATGGGGCGACTGACGCGCGACGCCGATGGCGCGCCCCTGCGCATCGTCGGCACCAACTGGGACGTCACCGAGGTGCGCGCCCTCGAAGCCTCGCTACGCGCCAGCGAGGCCCGCTACCGGCTGATCGCGGAAAACACCACCGACATCATCGTCACCACCGACTTGACGGGACGGACGCTGTTCGTGGCCTCGTCCTGCGAAGCGGCGACCGGCTACACGCCCGACGACCTCCACGACATTCGACCGATCGACCTGACCCATGCCGACGACCTGCTCAAGGTCATGGCGGTCTATCGGGCGCTGTTGGCGGGCGAGCCGAGCCAGAAGGTGCGCTGGCGCGTGCGCCATAAGCGCGGCGGAAACCTGGTCTGGCTGGAATCCCATCCGTCGCTGCTGCGCGATCCGGTCAGCCACGCGCCGATCGGTTTCCTGGACGTGGTGCGCGACGTCCAGGCCGAGGTCGCCCAGGAGGAGGCGCTGGCGCTGGCCCGCGCCGAGGCCGAGGCCGCCGCCGCGGTGAAGGCTGAGTTCCTGGCCAATATGAGCCACGAGATCAGGACGCCGCTGACCGCCGTGATCGGCTTCTCCAATCTCCTGGCCCAAAGACCCGAACTGGATCCGACCTCCCGCGGCTTCGTCCATCGCGTGACCTCGGCCGGGCGGGCCTTGATGTCGATCGTCAATGACGTTCTGGATTTCTCGAAGCTCGAAGCGGGGCAGGTGGAGATCGCGGTGCGTCAGGTCTCGCCCGAGACCCTGGCCCGAGACGCCCTGGCGATGTTCGAGCCTCAGGCCGGCGCCAAGGGGCTGGAGCTGGACTATGTCGCCGAGGGCGACCTGCCGGACTACGTGTCGATCGACGGCGAGCGGTTGACCCAGGTCCTGCTCAACCTGATCGGCAACGCGGTGAAGTTCACCGACACGGGCGTGGTTCGCGTGGTCCTGGCCTACGATCTCGCCGCGACCTGCCTGCATGTCCGCGTGGAGGATACCGGCCCCGGGATGACGACCGACCAGGCGGCGCAGCTGTTCCAACGCTTCGCCCAGGTCGACGCCTCGGCGACCCGACGGCATGGCGGAACCGGGCTGGGGCTGGCGATCTGCAAGGGCCTGACCGAGGCCATGGGCGGCGGCATCAAGGTCGAGAGCGAGCCAGGCCGTGGCGCGGTCTTTTCCTTCCATGTCCATGCGCCGCCCGCCGCGCCGCCCGAGGCGGTCGCCGAGGGAGAGCTGGACGCGACCCTGTTGGACGGGGCCCGGATCCTGGTGGTCGACGACAACCCGATGAACCGCGAGCTGGCGCGCATCGTGCTCGAGCAGGTCGGCGCGACGGTTCTCGAGGCCGACGGCGGCGTCGCGTGCCTGGAGCGGCTCGCGCGCGAACCGGTGGATGCGATCCTGCTGGACCTGCGCATGCCGGGTCTGTCGGGGCGCGACGTCCTGGCGCGAATTCGAGACGGTTCCGGATCGGCGCGATCCATCCCGATCCTGGCGTTCACCGCGGACGACGAGTTGGAGCGAGAGGGCTTTCTGAACGCCTTCGACGGCGTCGTTCGCAAGCCGATGGACGCCCTGGCCCTGATCGTCGCGCTTTGCGAGGTTCTGACCCCGCGCGCGCCGGTTCAAGACCGGGCGAGCAGCTAGGCGGGCGTTCGACGAGGTCGGCTAGCGGTCAGCCATGCGCCGGAAGATGGCGGCCAGAGGGCGACCCTGGGAGGCGGAGAGGGCGGCCTCGACATTGTAGGCCTGGAACAGGCCGGCATGGGCCGACTCGACATCTTCGTTGGCCGGCACGCGACGTTCGATGACCGGGGGCTCGCGGTGGGTCTCGCCGTGACCCTTGGACGCGCTTTGAAGCACGGGCTTCTCGCCGGCCGCCGCTCGGTCCTCGAAGACGCGATAGGGCAGATCGGCCTGATTGATCATCGAGAAGAGACGTTGAATGTCACCGGGCATGACACGACTCCGCCGCGCCAATCGCGGCCAATTGTTAACGCTGTACGGTTATCATCTCTTGGTCGCGATCTCGGCGAACAGGGGCCGAAACAGAAGAAGTTCCAAGACACGCAATCGATTGAGCGAGTTTGGTAAACATACGCCAGAGTCGGGATCCTGACCTTTGGACATATTGACACAGCATCCCGCGCCCTGGCGGTTAACCTAGGTTCGGTGTTCGAACACCAAGGGGCGGGCCCGAGGGTCGAGGCAGGCGGTCACGCGGCCCGGACTGCCCTGTTCCAACAGCCACGCGCCGTAGGCGCCAGCCAGGACCTCGGCCATCAGCCCCGGCCAGACGCCGTCCTTGTCGTCCGCCAGGACATTGGGACAGGCCCCGTGGATGATGACGATCGACGTCCCGCCGTCGTCCAGTTGGGTCCATCCCCAGTCCATGTGGGCCAGGACGGCGTTGATCCGCAGCTCAAGTTCTTCGAGCGTCTCCAGCTTGCCCAGCGGATGCTGCCGCGCCACACGCGCGCCCGTGGCGCGCATGAAGGCCGCCGTGCCGGCTTCGTCGGCCACGGCGCTCAGCTCGGCCGCCAAGGCCGCGAGGAACGGCGCCCACTGAGAGTGGACCTGGCGACGCTGGAGATAGGCCAGTTCGAGGTCGTCGTGATCGGGAGCTGGCGTGGTCATCGCGTGTCTCCGTCGCCCAGGCTCTGGCGAACGCTGACGCTGATGGACGTCTCGTTATAGTCGCCGAAGGTGTTGAACCGAAGGACCCCGCCCATCAGGGTGCCGGGGCGGAACTGGTAGTCAGCCGAAACCCCGCCGGCCACGCCGAAGCCGCTGGCGCTTTGCGGCAGGTAGCGGGCGAAGACGTCGGTGTCCTGGGCGGCCAGGGCGTTGAGCTCGGCCTGTAGCGCGGCGTCCATCGGGAAATAGGCCGCGCCGGCCTGGCTGTAGGTCTGGTAGCCGGGCGCGACGTCGCCCTTGAACCGCCAGGCGCCCCACTTGCCCGTGAGGCCCACGGGCGCGGTCAGGCTGGTGAACGACTTGGGGCTGAAATAGCCGCCGTGGCCCAGGCTGAAAAAGTTCTGGTTGTTGTCGTAACCCTGCTGATTGAGGTTGAAGCCGACCTGAACCACGGTCTCCCCCCGGCGATAGGGCCGGATATAGCCGCCGAGATTGACCTGATAGCTGCTGTTGTCGGCGACGTGCTGGCCGTCATAGCGGTAGTAACTGCCGTCGCCGTACAGGCCGGAATCGCCGTCGTCATAGGACAGGCTGGCCCCGCCGCCGGTACGCATCACCCGACCGTAGCGCTGGTCCGTCAGGGGATCACGGGTTCCGGCATAGGCGATCACGCTGTCGGTCACCGGCCGGCGCTCGATCCACGCCTTGGCCTGACCTGAACGACCCAGGCGAGGCGACCAAGTCAGGCCGCCGACCGCTTCGATGCCGTCGAAGCCGATCGGGGTCGTGCCGACGTCGGCGGTCACGCTGCCGACCTGGACCGCCAGGTTCACCGCCGCGCCCGCCGCGCTCTGATTGCCGGGCGCGGGATAGACCGGCGCATAGGCGCCGACGATGGCGCGGGCGTTGAGGATCTGGTTGCCGCCGAACCGCTGCAGGGCGTCGCCGCCCGGTGTGCCGGCGTCGATGCTGACCGGCGAGACCGAAGCGGTCAGTCGCGCGCCGCCCAGCGAGCCGGACACCGAGGCCTTGGCCGACAATTCGTCCAGCTTGCTTAGGCCTTCCTCGCCCGAGCGGGTGCGGATCGCCGCCGCGCCGGTCACCTCGGCGGCGGTCTTGGCGGTCAATTCGGCGATTTGCCGGTCGATGTCGCCGACCATGGGATCGCCTTGAACGGGAGGCGCGGCGAAGGGGTTGGCGGCGGCTTGGGCGGTGTAGACCGGCGCCGGTCGCACCGCTTCGGTCCGTTGGTCGCCACGTCCGGTGATCGGAAAGGCCACGCCGGCATAGGGCGAGACGCCGCCCGGCGCGCCGACGGCCTGAGGCGGGGTGGCGATCCCATAGATCGAGTCCGCGCCGCCAGCTGGGTTCATGGCTTGCGTTGGCATTGGCGCGGGACCGGTCCTGTCGAGGTGGGCCACGTCGAAGCGGGGCGGGGTGGGCGGCGGAACGCCGGCCTGGCCGCGCGCGAAGGGATTGGGACCCAGGCCTCCACCGCCGCCGCTCGTGGCGCCTGGGGTCAGGACGGCGTCCAGTCCGCCGGCTCCGCCCGCGCCCAGCGGTTGTTGCTGGCGCAGGGCTCGGGCCTGGCGCAGGGCGGCCAGGGCGGCCTTCTCGTCGCCGGCCTGGCGCTCGACACGGGCCAACAGCAGGTAGAGGTCGGCGTCGCGGGGCGAGGCGCTCAAGGCCTGGGCTACGGCGCGGCGGGCCACAGCCACGTCGCCCTTGGCGGCCGAGGCGTCGGCCAGGCCGATCAGGCCCTCCTTGTCGCCCGGCTTGGCGCGCAGCAGGGCGCTGTAGGCCGATAGCGCCTGGTCGTACATCCGGCCGTCCTGGTAGACCCGGCCCAGGGGCGCCAGCAGGCGCGTGCTCCTGGGCGCGACCGCGAACGACGCCGACAAAACCTCGAAGGCGTCGGCCAGGTCGCCGGCCTGGCGCAGGCGGTCCGCCCGCTCGGCCCCCAGGGAGGCGGTCAGGTCGGCCACGCCCTGCACGCCCTGGGGCGCGGCGCCCGAACGGGCCGCGACCTGGCGGATCAGGGCGGCCGCCTCGGCGTCGTGTCCGGCCCGGGCCAGCACGGTGACCATGCCGTCATAGCTGGCTGGCGGCTCCGAACCGCCGGTGACTAGGCTCTGCTGAGCCAAGGCCAGGGCCGTCTGCTGGTCGCCCAGGTCGTAGAGCGCCAGGGCCACCTGTCCGGCGGCGTCGACCGGCAGGTCTGGCCGCGCCGCGACAGCGCGCAAGGCGGTGGCGTCGCCGCCCTGCTTGGCCCGGTCGACGGCGGCGTCGACCTCCAGCTTCGATCGCAGCGCCACGACGGCCGGCGTGGCCTGGTTCGGCGGCAGGCGATTGATCAGGGCCAGGGCCTCGGCGGGCCGTCCCTGCTGCTGGGCGAACAGGGCGGCGGCCTGGATCTGCTCGGGACCGCCCCCGGCCGCGACCGGCGCCATCAGGCCCTGGGCGGCGGCGGTCTCGCCCTGGGCGGCCAGGAAGCGGGCGAAGTCCAGCCGCACCCACGGATCGGCGGGTGCGGCGGCGAGGGCTGCCTCGAAGGCGGTGTTGGCTCTGGAAAGGTCGCCGCTGGCCCATAGCTGCTTGGCGCGCGCGTGATCGACCCGGCCGCGCGCCGCGTTCTGGCCGCTGGCCCCCAGCTGCAAGGCGGGTGACTGGGCGGTCAGGGCCTGAGCCTCGTCGATGCGGTTCTGGTCGAGCAGGGACTGGACCAGCCCTTGCTGGGCCTCGACCTGTCCGGGATTGGCGGCGAGGATCTGGCGATAGACCGCTTCGGCCTCGACGGCCTTGCCCTGGCGACGCAGCGCCTCGGCCAACATACCTTGGGACAAGCCGCGATCAGCGGCCGTCGCGCCGGAGAGGGACCGCAGCATGCGTTCGGCCTCGGCCGGCTGGTCGCGATCCAGAGCGGCCTGGCCCCGCTGGAGGCCGCCATAGAACCGAGCGCTGGCCAGGGCCTCTTTCCAGCGTCCGGCGGTGGACGGGCTGGCGCGTCCGGCCTGTTCCAGCAGGTCGGCGGCCTCGGTGAAGCGCTGGCCGCGCAGCCGCACCAGGCCTAGGCCACCCAAGGCGTCGGCATCGGTGGCGCGGCGGGCGATGGCGGACTGGAATCGGGCTTCCGCCACCGTCAGGTCGTTTCGCTCCAGCGCCGCGAAACCCTCCGCGCGGGTCTTGGTCGAGGGATCGACGGTCGGGGCGGCCGCGACCTTCGGCGGTTGGTTGGCGGTCGCCAGCTTGCGGGCGATCTCGGCGTCGCCGGGACGGGCGGTCAGATAGTCCGAGAACAGCGCGGCGTTGCGCGGCGTGTCGTCGGTCCAGACCAGGGCCTGACGCCAGGCCGTGGCGGCGCGGCCGCTTGTGCCGCCGCCGCTGGCCGCCAACTTGGCCAACAGGACCACGCCCTCGCGTCGCGTGCCCTCGCGGTAGGTCAGGGCCTGGCCGAGGGCCAACTGCACCTCGGCGTCGCCTGGCCGGCGGGCCGCGAGAGCTCGCAGCCCCGCCTGGGCCTGGGCCAGGCCGCCCGGCGCGCCGGCCAGGGTCTGGTAGTATTCCAGCGCCGCGGCGTCGGGCGGGGTCGCGCCGCCGAAGGCCTGGCGATAGGCGGCGGCCGCGGCGGCGTTGTCGCCTCGCTTGGACAGGGCGCGGGCCTGGCTCAGGTCGGCGCCTTGAACCTTGGCCGGCGCCGCGTTCGGAGCGCTGAGCCTGGCCAGGCCCTGTCGAGCGGCAGCGTTGCCGGGCTCGACCGCCAGGGCGCGGCGATAGGCGTCGGCGGCCAGGTCCTTGCGGCCTTTCTGGTTCCAGAAGTCGCCCTGGCGCACCAGCGCCGTCACGGCGGGGTTCTCGGCCGCGACGACCAGGCTCGGCGCGCCCCCCAACAGGGCGGCGGCCAGGGCCCATTCCAGGCGCCGGGGGCTCACGACGCACCGCCCTTCAGTCGACGACGGGCTATGGCCCGCAGCGCGGCGATGATCGGGATCGACAGGACCAGACCCGCGCCGAAGATCGCCAGCGCCAGGATCAGCGGCCGCTGGCTGAGCCACCACATCGCATAGACCGGCCAGGATAGATCCCCGGCCTGGAAGCTCTTGCCCACCTTGAAGCTGGAGAAGCCGTTTTCGGTGACGATCGCCAGGTCGCCCTGAAGTTGGGCGTTCTGCACCGGGTCGTCCAACCGGGCGAGGATGGCGGGCAAGCGAGTCGGGTCGCTGGAGAGGATCGCCACCACGGCCCGGTCGCGGTCATGGGGCGAGGGGAAGCTGACCAGGCCGTCGAAGCGATCGTCGGCGACCAGAAGTTCGTCGGCATGGCGGCGCGCGGCCGCGGCCTGGCCATCGGCCATCAGGAACACGCGCTGGATCGGCGAGCTGACCTTCAGGCGCGCGGCGCCGCCCTCCAGCTGGAATGGCGACGAAGCGAACAGATCCGCGAACCGCTCGGCCATGCCCACCCGGCCCAGCAACAGGACGTCCCGACCCTTCAGGGCGTCCTTGTCGGCATTGCGGGTCACGGTCACCCGGGTGACCGGCGCGCCGGTGACGTCGCCGAACCGGCCCATCAGGTTCAGGAACGCTTCGATATCGGCCGGGCCGATATTGGGCTCCAACACCACCACCGTCCGGTCCAGATCGGCGTTGCGGGTGAAGGGAAAGCCGGCGCTGGCGAAGAAGGCTAGGTTGGGCAGCGCGGCGAAGTGCCGGCCGCTGGTCAGGTCTATGGTGGTGTCAGGGTCGATGCCGCTGTGGATGTTGCTGGGCGTCTGGCCTTGGCAGGCCCCGGTCTTGTTGGCCTTGATGTCGAAATAGAACTGCAGCTGGCTGGCCCCGAACAGCAGGTAGGGCGGCAGGTCCAGATCGTGCTCGTTGCGGGCGAAGCGGTTGAAGAAGCCTCGCACATTGGCCTCGGCATCCTGGGGGCTGAGGCGATAGGCGCGCAGCCACTGGCCGTTCAGTGAAACGTCGAGCCGGGACTGGGCGCGGTCGAACCACGGTCCCTTCGGATAGCGGTAGCGCACGTTCAGCGGCGCCCCCTGGGCCGGCCACAGGAAGAGGTCCGGCGCCACGCGAAACGGCACGTTGACCGGGGCGGGTGATAGGCCGGGCGCCATCAGGCTGGACGGCTCGACCAAGTCGCCCAGGCGCACCGGACGGTCCATGGCCAGCCAGCGAGGGGCGTCATAGGCGGGCCGAGGGGCGATCAGAGCGGTGTCGACCTGGGTCGTCGATCCCGACAGGCCGCCCTGCGAAATGCTCAGCGCCAGGGCGGCGCGGCGAACCTCCGCGGCGTCGCGGCCGAGCACCAGCAACAGCCGGCGCTCGGGCGCGGCCGGATTGGCCACTACCGCCAGGGTGGGGCCGTTGACCTGGGGCAGGGTCAGCGCCCCGATCGTCTGTCCCGATACCCCGAACACCACGCCCTCGCCGGACGGCAGGGCGCCGATCAGGGCGGGGAAGGCAAAGCCGCGATAGCTGGCCTTCATCCCGAAATAGGAGGCGGTCGCGCCGGCCGCGCGCAGGATGTTGTCGCCGGGCGACCGCGCGAACACGAAGGGCAGCACCAGCTTGCCGCCGCCGGGGTCGAAGAACGGCGCGGGCAGGCCGGCCAGGTCCGGGGTGGTGGGCAGATGGGCGACGGTCAGTTCCAGCCGCGAGCGCTTGTTGCTGATCGTCATCCACAGCGACGAATGCCCCGGGTCCTCGCAGCCCCGCGTGTAGTGGCCGACGAAACGCAGGTTCAGTTGGTTGTCGCGCAAGAACAGCGCGGGATCGATGGGGATGGACCACTCGCTGGCGCCCGCCCGGTCCGGCGCCAGGGCGAACGCGCCCGCCGGCTCGCCATTGACGCTGACCGCCAGCTGGCTGAGGTCGCCGAGCAAAGAGGGCGAGAAGCCACCGGCGATGACCAGGCGCGCGCCGGTCACAACCTCGTCACGCCGCAGGGTGAAGGGCGCGCCGGCCTCGCCCTGCACGCCGCGCAGGTTCAGGGGCTGGGCAAATCCCAGATCCTTGAGGGTCAGCACGCGGACCGTCGTCGAGGCGGCAGGAACAGGGGCGTCCGGCCCTTGGGCCCGGACCTGCCCCGAGAAGGCCAGGCCTCCGGCCAGCACCAGGCCGGCCAGGCCGAGCAGGGCCCGTCCCCCGGCCGTCGCCTCCTCGGGCGGCTTGACGCGCGAGGTCAAGGCGACCGGCTTGTCGGCGCGCCACCAGAACAGGATGCTGGCGGCGGCCCGCACCAGTCCCGCCAGGGCTCGCAGCGGACTGACGGGCGCCCAATGGCCGTTGGGCTGCCAGGCGTCGACCCGACCCAGCACGTTGCGCACCAGGTCGCGACGCTCGGCGAAGCCCAGCGGCAGGAACCGCATCCGCAACACGCCCTTGTCGAAGGTGACGGTCCTGGCCCCGAAGCGCCGCCGCCGGTCGTCCTCGTCGAACTGGACGGAGTCCAGATGGCGCTCCGGGCCCCACATTCCGTCGGGCAGGGTCGCCGACAGGCCACCCATCGAGACGTCGCGGGTCTCGACCGCCAGGACCTCGCCGTTGGTCAGGTGCAGACTGGCGCCCAGCCGCGCGTCGACCCGCACATGATTCCGGATCTGACGGGTCTCGCGTCCCACCGCGATGGCGGTCAGCAAGACCAGCAGGCTGAACGAGGTCCACATGATGTTGAGCGCGATCGTGGCGATCTGGACCTTGTCGACCTGGCCGTCGAACACCCGCCAGGCGCCCAGCCCCATCCCCAGGATCAGCAGGGACGCCACCAGCACGTGCGGCCACATCAGCGGCCAGTCGAAATAGCCCTTCTCCAGCTGGCCGCCCTTGTCGGTGACGTTAAACTTGCCGCGCTTGGGATCGAGCAGGGTCAGGAAGGTCGGACCCAGTAGATGGAAGGCCAGCACGGTCTCGTAGATCTCGCCCCAAAACGCCATGCGCTCCTCGCCCTGCATGCGATTGTTGGTGACGATCGAGTGGACGAGGTGAGGCAGGGCATAGGCCAGGATCACCGGCGCAGAGGCGCTGATGATGTTGAAGCCGCCCAGCAGGAAGGCCAGCGGCGAGGTCAGGAAGACGATGCGCGGCAGCGGAAACTGGAAGTGCAGCATGGCGTTGAGGTAGCAAAGCCGCTGGGGCCAGCTGAGGCCCTTGCCCAGCAGCGGATTGTCGATCCGGAAGATCTGGGTCATGCCCCGCGCCCAGCGGATGCGCTGGCCGATGTGCAGGGCCAGGCGCTCGGTCGCCAGTCCCGCCGACAGGCGGATTTCCAGGAAGGCGGTGTTCCAGCCCATTCGCTGCAGCTTCAGCGCGGTGTGGGCGTCCTCGGTCACCGTCTCGTGGGCGAAGCCGTGGGTCTGGTCCAAGGCCGAGCGGCGGATCACCGCGCAGGAGCCGCAGAAGAAGGCGGCGTTCCACAGGTCGTTGCCGGGCTGGACGACGCCGTAGAACAGGTCGCCCTCGCCGGGGATGTCGCGCACCGTCTGCAGGTTCCGCTGCACCGGATCGGGCGAATAGAAGTGGTGCGGCGTCTGCAGCAGGGCCAGCTTGGCGTCCTCCTGGAACCAGCCGACGGTCATCTGCAGGAAGGCGCGGGTGGGGATGTGGTCGCAGTCGAAGATGCAGACCAGCTCGGCGTTGGTCTGCAACAGGGCGTGGTTGAGGTTGCCGGCCTTGGCGCCCTTATTGTCCGGCCGCGTGATGTAGACGACGCCCGCCGTCTCGGCGAAGGCGCGGAAGGCGGGCCGCTTGCCGTCGTCCAGCAGGTAGACGGTGAAGCGGTCGCGCGGATAGTCCATGCTCATGGCAGCCAGGACGGTGTCCTGAACGATCTCGAGGCTCTCGTTATAGGTCGGGATATAGACGTCGATCGCGGGCCAGCTCTCCGGCGGTCCCTCCAGCGGACGGACGGGACGGTGCAGCGGCCAGGCGGTCTGCAGGTAGCCCAGCAGCAGGATCAGCCAGGCATAGATCTCGGCCAGATACAGGCCCACGCCGAAGACCGTCTCACCGGGCGAACGGAAATGCAGGGTCTCGGTGGTGCGCCACCAGAGGTACCGGGTGCTGACGATCACCGACACCACGCACAGGGCGATGGTCAGGTGCTTGGACTGTGAGGCGCGGTTGGCGACGATCACCACGATGATCGTGGTCATCGCGAAGATCACCTGGGCCTCGAAGCCGAGCGGGACCGTGATGGCGATCGCCGCCACGGCCAGCATGCCCGCCACGCCGACGGTCCAGGCCGCGCGCGACCCTAGCCGTTCCAGCGTTTGGCCGCCGATCATGAAGGCTCGCTTCGAGGGCCGTTTCTCCCTTTCGCGCCGCTGGAACGCGATGGGTCTTGATGAATACCGAGAGGGGGACACATGCGAAAATGGCCTCTGGAGCGTAGGCCGATTAGGTCCGCGCGCGCGCCCGAACGCCATCCCCGGAAACGGAAGCCGGACCTAGGGATTCGCCCCATTTTCCGCTGGGCGGCCTGCTGGGAATTACCGATGGGCGCGTGGAGCGCGAGCAGCCGCGAGATCGTTTACGACGTGAAGGTTCAAGCCGCCGACGTCCCGGTCGAGGTCTATCAAGGGCGTGCTGGACAAGACCGAGGCGTTGAGTCTCGATCTGGAGAAGGTCGGCATGCTGCTCGACGCGGGAAGCAGCCAAGGCAAAAAGGGATGAGACGGCATGAAAATCGGCTTGATCGGCCTTGGCCGCATGGGCGCCAACATCGTGCGCCGGCTGCTGCGCGGCGGCCACGAGGTGGTGGTCTATAACCGCTCGCCTGAACCGGTGGAGGCGCTGGCCAAGGAAGGCGCGATCGCCTCCACCGGTCTGGAGGACATGCATGGCAAGCTGGGCGAGACCGCGATCTTCTGGGTCATGCTGCCGGCCGACGCGATCACCGACCAGACGATCGACGAGATCGTGGCCCTGGCCAGGCCGGGCGACATCGTCATCGACGGCGGCAACAGCTTCTACAAGGACGACATCCGCCGGGCGAAAGCCCTGCGCGACAAGGGTCTGCACTATGTCGACGTCGGCACCTCGGGCGGGGTCTGGGGGCTTGAGCGCGGCTACTGCATGATGATCGGCGGCGACGAGGCGGTGGTCCGCGCGCTGGATCCAATCTTCTCCACCTTGGCGCCGGGCTATGGCGGCATCCCCCGCACCCCGGGCCGCGACCCGACCGACGACCGCGCCGAACGGGGCTATATTCACGCCGGTCCAGCGGGCGCCGGCCACTTCGTCAAGATGATCCACAACGGCATCGAATACGGCCTGATGCAGGCCTATGCCGAGGGCTTCGACATCCTCAACAGCAAGGCCTCCGAGGCCTTGCCGCACGACGAGCGGTTCACCCTGAACCTGCCCGACATCGCCGAGGTCTGGCGGCGCGGCAGCGTGGTCAGCTCGTGGCTACTGGACCTGTCGGCCATCGCCCTGGCCAAGGACGGCGACCTGTCGACGTTCAGCGGCAAGGTCGCCGACAGCGGGGAAGGGCAGTGGACCATCGAGGCGGCCATGGAAGAGGCCGTGCCGGCCCATGTGCTCTCGGCCGCGCTCTATGCCCGCTACCGCTCGCGGGTCGAGAACACCTTCGGCGAAAAGCTATTGTCGGCCATGCGCTTCGGCTTCGGCGGCCACGTCGAGCCGAAATAGGGCTCAGCCGATCCAGTAGCGATTGGCGCGGGTCGACAGCATCGCATGCAGCGCGCGGCGGCAGAGGTGGGCGGCTCGGGAGATCATGGGCGGTTCGGCTCCGTGGCGCGACACCATGAGCCTGCGCGCTTGCCCCAGCCCTGGCAAAGCCGGTGGTGGTCAATTGATCAACCGTCGGAAAACGGCGCGCGAAAGGGCGCCGGCGCCGCCCAGAGCCCGTTTTTGGTGCACGCTTCGAGGGCATGAAGGTCAAGGTCGGGCTCGTGTCGATTATTACGATTGCGCCAGTTCGTAATATGCAGAACCTGGACCCAAGCGAATTTCGAGGGAGCCCGATCATGAGTGCCTTGTTCACCCGCAAGCGTTTTCTGGCGGCCATGGCCGCGTCCTGCCTGGCGCTGGCCTCGTGCGGACCCAAGCCCGCCGACAAGCCCGCGTCGGCCCCCGCCGCGCCGGTCGCCGCCAAGACCAGCTACAAGATCGGCTGGACCATCTATGCCGGCTGGATGCCGTGGGCCTACGCCCAGCAGTCGGGCATCGTGAAGAAGTGGGCCGACAAGTACGGCGTGCAGATCGAGCTGGTGCAGATCAACGACTACGTGGAGTCGCTGAACCAGTTCTCGGCCGGCAAGCTGGACGGCGTCACCGCCACCAACATGGACGCCCTGACCGTGCCGGCCGCCGCCGGCAAGGACACCACCGTCCTGATGATCGGCGACTATTCCAACGGCAATGACGGGGTGATCCTGAAGAACGGGACGACCCTGGCCCAGATCAAGGATCGGCCGGTCAACCTGGTCGAGCTGTCGGTCTCGCACTACCTGCTGGCTCGGGCGCTGGAGACGGCCGGTCTGAAGATGGCCGACGTCAAGACGGTCAACACCTCCGACGCCGACATCGTCGCCGCCTACGGCGCCGCCGACACCAAGGCCCTGGTGACCTGGAACCCGCAGCTGTCGGAAGTGAAGAAGATGCCCGGCGCGACCGAGGTGTTCGACAGCTCCAAGATCCCCGGCGAGATCCTCGACGGCCTGATGGTCAGCACCGACGAGTTGAAGGCCAACCCCAATCTCGGCAAGGCCTTGACCGGCATCTGGTACGAGACCCTGGCCCTGACCGTGGCCCAGACCCCGGAAGGCAAGGCCGCCCGCGAGGCGATGGCCAAGCTGTCAGGCTCGGACTTGGCGGGCTTCGAGAGCCAGCTGAAGACCACCTATCTCTATGCCGACCCGAAGGCCGCTTTGGCCGCGACGGTCAGCCCTGACCTGGTCACCGCCAACGATCGCGTCCGCAAGTTCAGCTTCAGCATGGGTCTGTTTGGCCAAGGCGCGAAGTCGGTGGACGACATCGGCATCAGCTTCCCGGGCGGCAAGACCCTGGGCAATCCGGCCAATGTGAAGCTGCGCTTCGATCCGACCTACGTGCAGCAGGCGGCCGACGGCAAGCTGTAGGGCGTATCGACAGTCAAAAGGCCGTGCGTGCGTGGTCCTCGTCCTTCGACAAGCTCAGGATGAGGACCATTTCCAAGGTCCCGATATTTGAAAATCTCATCCTGAGCTTGTCGAAGGACGAGGTTTTCAGCACCCGGAGCAGGGCGGCTTCCCTGTAGAGACAAGGATACGACCCGCTCCATGCGCCGCTTGTTGAACGTCAGACCCCGAGGCGGCCTCGGCATCCTGCTGGGCCTCGTGCCCCTGCTGGCGGTGGCGCTGGTCTATCTGATGGCCTCCCAGGCCCGCCACGCCGAGAACCCGCGCGACAAGTTGCTGCCGACCCCGACCGCCATGGTCGAGGCGGTCCGGATGATGGCCAGCGTGGATCCCCTGACCGGCGACGCGCCGCTGGTGGTCGACACCGTGGCCAGCCTCAGGCGGATCGGCGTCGCTCTGACGATCTCCACCGGCCTGGCCCTGGTTTTGGGTCTCGGACTGGGTCTGCTGCCGGTGTTGAGGGCCAAGTTCGGACCCCTGGTGGCGGCGATCGCGGTGGTGCCGCCGATCGCCATACTGCCGATCCTGTTCATCGTCTTCGGCCTGGGCGAGACCGCCAAGATCGCCCTGATCGTCATCGGCATCACTCCGGTCATGGTTCGGGATCTCGCCGCCCAGGTCGCCGCTATTCCCGAGGAGCAATTGGTCAAGGCCCAGACCCTCGGGGCCAGCACCTGGCAGCTGGCCCTGCGCGTGGCGCTGCCCCAGGCCATGCCCCGGTTGATCGATTCCTTGCGCCTGTCCCTATGCCCCGCCTGGGTCTATCTGATCTCGGCCGAGGCCATCGCCGCCGATGTCGGTCTGGGCTACCGGATCTTCCTGGTGCGCCGCTACCTCTCCATGGACATCATCCTGCCCTACGTCGTCTGGATCTCGATCCTGGCCGTGCTGATGGACTGGGCGCTGCGCACCGTCAGCCGCCGCGCCTATCCGTGGGCCCACCCTGCGAGAGCCCGTTGATGGATCTACTGACCTTCCGCAACGTGTGGGTGGAGTACGGCGACAAGGTCGTGCTCGAGAACGTCGACCTGTCGATCCAGCAGGGCAGCTTCGTCTCGATCGTCGGGCCGTCCGGCGCGGGCAAGAGCACCTTCCTGCGCCTCGCCCTGGGCCAGGAGGCGCCCAGCAAGGGCGCGATCGATCTGGACGGCCGCAAGCTGCGCGCCGAGCCCGGTCCCGACCGGGGCGTGGTGTTCCAGAAGTATTCGGTGTTTCCGCACTTGAGCGCGCGCGACAACGTGGTGTTCGGCCTCGACTGCGAGGGCTCGATGTTCCGCGGGCGGCTATCGGGCGCCAAGCGCCGGGCGGCGGAAGAGCAGGCCGACGCCATGCTGGCCGCCGTCGGGCTGGGCGACAGCGGCGACGTCTATCCGGCTCAGCTGTCCGGCGGCATGCAGCAGCGCCTGGCCATCGCCCAGGCCCTGATCAAGAAGCCGCGCATCCTGTTGCTGGACGAGCCGTTCGGCGCGCTGGACCCCGGGGTGCGTCTGGACATGCACGAGCTGATCACCGGCCTTTGGCGCGAGCACGGCCTGACCATCATGATGGTCACCCACGACATCAAGGAGGCCTTCAAGCTGGGCACCCGCGTCCTGGCCTTCGACAAGCGCCGCCGCGATCCGCAGGCCCCGCATCGCTACGGCTCGACGGCGGTCTACGACTTCCCGTTGGATAAGCCAGGGGCGGTGGGGCCCGAGGCGCTGGCGGGGCTGGGTGGCTAGGCCGACGCCGCCGCTTCCGCTTCGAACGCCGGGTTGGCCGGAAGCGTCAGGAACTCGTGGGGTTCGGTGCGGTCATTGGCGGTCTTGAGATAGCGCGCGCCCGTACGGCTGTTCAGAGCCTCGACCTTCACCTCGACCTCGTCGATCATCACGAAGAAGCGCCACTTGCCGCCGTCGAGCAGCTTGATCGCGTCCTTGATGGTCAGCGTCCAGGGCTTGGGCAGGGCGCCACCGACATGGGTGACCCGCTCATAGGTGCTGTGACGTCCGTTCTGAGCGATCCAGGTGATTTCGGCGCGTTTGATCATCGTATTTCCGAGTCCGCGAAAAAGAGCCGCGTGAACGCCGCCGATCGACCTGACGACGGGGTCGCAAGGCCGGAGCGCCGAGATGGCTGTCTTACTGATGGAAGGGCGCCGAGGCCGACGCGTTCAGCAAGCATAGCCGCTTTTGACGGGTTTGTCGGGTTTTGCGTGAAATACGAGAGTGCGCGGAGGTATAAGGCCTTGAAAAGGCTCGCCTAGACGCCTTGCTGAAACCCCACCTATCGTGTCAGCGACGCGATATAGGCCCGCCAGCCGCCCAACTTGGTGATGTCGGTCGCGCCGTTCAGGGCGCGGGGCTCGGCGACGAATCCCTTGACCGAGGTCCCGTCTTCCAGGGTCACCGTGCCGATGGCCAGTGGAGCGGGCACTTCGGCGGTGAAGCTACCGAAGGCCTCGAAATCCAGCTCGTAGACCTCGACCAGGATCGACGATCCGCCGTCTCCGACATGGATCAAGGCTGGCTTGGGCGGCGTGGTCTCGGCCATGGCGTAGAGCTTGTAGGCGGGCGCGGTCTTGGCGGCGCTGACCAGCCGGGCCTCGCGCGAGGTCAGTTGCCAGTGCAGGGGCATGCCGGCCAGGTGGGCGCCGACCACGGCCAGCTTCACGCCGGGCTTGCGCGGCGTCAGGTCGAGTGGCGGGGTGTCGGCCATGGGGAAGGTCTCCAGGTAGTGCTCGGCCAAGGCCAGCAGCGCGCGGTCGGCGAAGGCCGGTCCGATCAGGGTGACGCCGAACCCGGTCCCGTTCTCACGGAAGCCGGCGGGAACGGCCAGGGCGCTCATGTCGAGCAGGTTCACGAAGTTGGTGTAGAGGCCCAGGTTGGCGTTGAGCGCGATCGGCTCGGCCAGCAGTTCCTTCAGGCGATAGATGGTCGGGGCCGTGGGCAGCAGCATGACGTCCACGGCGTCCCAGATCGCCTCGGCCGTGCGGCGGTGGGCCTCCAGGGCATAGAGGCCCTTGAAGGTCTCGACGCCGGTGACCGACAGGCCGCCCTGGACGATGGTCCGGACCGTGGGGTGAATGACGCCGGGCGTGTCGCGCAGCAGGTCCTCGACGGCGGCGGTGCGCTCGGCGACCCAGGGGCCGCTGTAGAGCAGTTTGGCGCAGTCCAGCAGGGGCGCGATATCGATCTCGACGGGCGTGCCGCCGGCGGCGGTGAGGCGTTCGATGGCGACGGCATAGAGGGGGGCGGACTGGTCGTCGCCCATGAACAGGCGTTGGTCGGGTTGAGGGACACCGAAGCGGAATCCGCCTTCCGGCGCGGCGGGCGGCGAGGCCGGCCCACGTCGCGAATAGTCGTCCTCGGCGTCGAACGCCGTCAGCACCTCGTCGACCAGCGCCGCGCCGGCGAGGTCGGCGGCGAACACGCTGATGCAGTCCAGCGAGCGGCAGGCGGGAACCAGGCCTCGCGTGCTCCAACGGCCCTTGGACGGCTTCAGCCCGATCAGATGGTTGAAGGCGGCCGGCACCCGGCCGGAGCCGGCGGTGTCGGTGCCCAGCGAGAACGCCACCAGCCCCGCCGCTACCGCCACGGCCGAGCCGGAGCTTGAGCCGCCGCTGATATAGTCCTGGTCGAACACGCACAGCGGCGCGCCATAGGGGCTGCGCACGCCGACCAGGCCAGTCGCGAACTGGTCGAGGTTGGTCTTGCCGATCAGGACGGCGCCGGCCGCGACCAGCCGTTCGACCACCGTCGCCGAACGCTCGGGCGTGTAGGCGAAGGCCGGGCAGGCGGCGCTGGTCGGCCAGCCGGCGACGTCGATATTGTCCTTCACCGCGAATGGCGCGCCGGCCAAGGGCAGGGACTCGCCGGCCGCGATCCGGGCGTCGACCACGCGAGCCTGGGCCAGGACGGCCTCGGCGGGCAGGCGCAGGATCCAGGCCTGGGGCTGGATCAGATCATAGGCGGCGATCGCGTCGAGCGCGGCCTGGGCGACCTCGACCGCGCTGGCTCCGCCCCCTCCTTTCTGGGCGTTGACGGCTTGAGCGATGGCGGTGACGGAAAGGCGCTGGAAGTCGCTCATGCCGCGACCTCCAGATCCGGAGCGATGGCGACGATCGGCGCGCCGGCGGCGATGGCCTGGGCCGGCTGGGCGTAGACGGCGGTGACGATCCCGGCGACCAGGCTGTTGACGTCGACCTCGGCCTTCATGGCCTCGATCACGGCGATCACCGCCCCAGCCTCGACCCGCTGGCCAGGCTCGACCAGGACCTTCCAGACGTTTCCGCCGAGCGGAGCCTCGACCAGGTCGCTGCCGTCGGGAACGACGATCGCCGCCACTTCGCCCGCATCGTCGGCGACGCTGGACAGCGCCTCGACCCGCGCGAACTCGCCCTTGGCCTCCCAGTCGGCGCGCTCGGCGTCGAAGGCGGCCTGGCGGGTGGCCTGGAAGGCCTCGATGCTGTCCGCGTTGTCGGTCAGCATCTTGCGATAGTCCGACAGGCGGAAGGTCTCTTCCTCGATGCGGATCTGGCGGCGGCCCAGCGGGAAGTCGCGGCGCCACTCGACCAGCTCTTCGGCGCTCACCGGGAAGAAGCGGATCTGGTCGAAGAACCGCAGCAGCCAGGGCTTGCCGTCGACGAAGGCGTCGGTCTGGCGCCAGGTGTTCCACACCTGGATGGTCCGTCCGAACAGCTGATAGCCGCCCGGTCCCTCCATCCCGTAGATGCACATATAGGCCCCGCCGATGCCGACCACGTTGGGCGGGGTCCAGGTGCGAGCGGGGTTGTACTTGGTGGTCACCAGGCGATGACGCGGATCGACCGGGGTGGCGACCGGCGCGCCGAGATAGACGTCGCCCAGGCCCATCACCAGATAGCGGGCGTCGAAGACGATGCGCTGGACGTCGTCGATGCTCTCCAAACCATTGACCCGGCGGATGAACTCGATGTTGTCCGGGCACCACGGCGCGTCGTCGCGGACGGCCTGCATGTACTTGTCGATGGTCTGGTAGATCGCCGGGTCTTTCCAGCTCAGCGGCAGGTGGACGACGCGCGACGGGATCTCGAAATCATCCAGCCCGCCGAGGCGCTCCTCCGCCGTGGTCAGGACGACTAGCAAGTCGGCCTGGGTCAGGCGGCGGCTGTCATAGTGGACCTGCAGCGAGCGGATGCCGGGGGTCAGGTCTATGACACCCGGCAGGGCCAGGGCTTGAAGCTCCAGATGCAGGGCGTGGATGCGTAGGCGCAGTTCCAGGTCCAATACGATGGGGCCATATTCGACGAGCAGGTGCTGGTCGCCTTGGCGGCGGTAGGTGACGTGGGGGCGGTGGCCGTCGGCGGGGAGTTCTCGAAGGACAGGTCCTCCCCCCTCCGTCGGCTGCGCCGACACCTCCCCCACAGGGGGAGGCGTGACTTGGCTCAAAGCCTCCCCCTGTGGGGGAGGTGGCCCGGAGGGCCGATGGGGGGAGTCGCGGAGCGTTTCCAGCAAGGTCTCTTGATCCGCCAGCGCAGCAGCCGCCGCCGCATCACCCACCACGTCAAACCGCACCGTATCCCCCGGCGCCAACTGCCCGGCCTTCCACAGGTCGGCCTGGATGATCACGAACGGGCAGACGAACCCGCCCAGCGAAGGCCCGTCCGGCCCCAGGATGATCGGCATGTCGCCGGTGAAATCGACGGCCCCGATGGCGTAGGCGTTGTCGTGGATGTTGGACGGGTGCAGTCCGGCCTCGCCGCCGTCGCGGCGGGCCCATTCGGGCTTGGGTCCGACCAGCCGCACGCCGGTGCGGTTGGAGTTGTAGTGCACCTTCCAGTCCGTCCCGCCGATCATCGCCACGTCGGCGGGCGTGAAGAAGTCCGGCGCGCCGTGCGGGCCGGGCAGGACGCGGATGGTCCAGGCCTTGGTGGTGGCGGGGTGCAGGTCGAGGGGCAGGGGCGATGTCGGGGGCACACGCATGCGTGTGCCCCCATCAACACCACCATCCGCCAGTCGCAGCACGTCACCGGCCGTGAGGTTGCGGCCGGCATGACCGCCGAAGCCGCCCAGGGTGAAGGTCGAACGGCTGCCCAGATAGACCGGCACATCCAACCCGCCCTCGAACAGCAAGTAGCCGCGCAGGCCCGCTCCGACCACGCGGCCGATCTTGAGGGTCTGGCCCGCGGCGATGGCGATCGGGGCATAGGCGTCGACCGGCGCGCCATCCAGCCTGGCGTCGAACGTCGCGCCGGTCAGGCAGACCACGGCGGGGCGGTTGAACTTCAGGGTCGGACCGAGGGCGGTGATTTCCAGCCCAGCGGCGTCTTCGTCGTTGCCCAGCAGGCGATTGCCCAGCCGGAAGGCGAAGGCGTCCATCGGGCCGGACGGCGGCACGCCGACGTCCCAGTAGCCCTGCCGGCCGGGCCAGTCCTGCACCGTGGTGGCCGGGCCGCCGCTGAGCACCTGGATGGTGTCCGACCGCCAGGTCACGCTCTCCAGCGCCCGGGTCGAGACCTCGCCGCTGACGAAGGCTTCCGAGCGTACGACGGTGCGCAGCCAGTCCAGATTGGTCTCGATCCCAGCCAGACGGGTGTCGTCCAGCGCCGCCTGCAACGCCGCCACCGCCGCCGGGCGGTCGACCGCCGTGACGATCAGCTTGGCCAGTAGCGGGTCGTAGAAGGCGCTGACCTCGGTCCCATCCACCACCCAGCCATCGGCCCGGACGTTCTCGGGGAACGACACCTGCGTCAGCACGCCGGAACTGGGCCGATAGTCCTGGGCCGGGTCCTCGGCATAGAGCCGCACCTGGATCGACGCGCCCTTGGGCTCCGGCGGCGGGACGTCGAGGAAGGCGAAGTCGCCCGCCGCGCCGCGTACCATCCATTCCACCAGATCGACGCCGGTCACCTGCTCGGTGACGCCGTGCTCGACCTGCAGCCGGGTGTTGACCTCCAGGAAGAAGAAATCGTCGCGCTCGGCGTCGTACAAGAACTCCACCGTGCCGGCCGAGCGGTAATGGGCGGCCGAGGCCAGGCGCACGGCGGCGTCCAGCAGGGCCGCGCGGGTGGCGGCGGGCAGGCCGGGGGCAGGGGTCTCCTCGACGACCTTCTGGTTGCGGCGTTGCAGCGAGCAATCGCGCTCGCCCAGAGCCACGACCTTGCCGGCCCCGTCGCCGAACACCTGCACCTCGACATGGCGGGCTTGGCGGACATAGCGCTCGAGGAACACCCCGCCGTCGCTGAAATTGCCGGTCGCCAGACGCTGGACGGCGGCGAAGGCCTCGGCGACCGCCTCGGCCGTCTCGCAGACCCGCATGCCGATCCCGCCGCCGCCGGCCGTGGCCTTCAGGATGACGGGGAAGCCGATGCGCCCGGCCGCTTCGAGAGCAGCGGCGGGATCAACCAGCAGGTCGGTGCCCGGCGCCAGCGGCACGCCGTGGGCCTGGGCCAGGTCGCGGGCGGTGTGCTTGAGACCGAAGGCGCGGATATTGTCGGGCGTCGGGCCGATGAAGGCGATCTCCGCCGCCTCGCAGGCCTCGGCGAAGGCGGCGTTCTCGCTGAGAAAGCCGTAGCCCGGGTGGATCGCCTGGGCGCCGGTCGCCCTGGCCGCCGCCAGGATCAGGTCGCCGCGCAGATAGCTCTCGGCGGCGGGAGCGGGACCGATCCGTACCGCCTCGTCGGCCAGGCTGACGTGCAGCGAGCCGGCGTCGGCGTCGCTGAACACCGCCACCGACTTCACGCCCATCGTCTTCAGCGTGCGGATGATCCGGCAGGCGATGGCGCCGCGGTTGGCGATCAGGACCTTGTCGAACATGCGAGGGCCTATTCCGAAACGATCATGCGCACGGGCGTCGGATTGAAGCCGTTGCAGGGGTTGTTGATCTGCGGGCAGTTGGAGACCACCACCACCACGTCCATCTCGGCCCGCAGGTCGACATAGAGGCCGGGCGCCGAGATGCCGTCGACGATGCCCAGGGCCCCGTCAGCCTCGACCGGCACGTTCATGAACCAGTTGACGTTGCTGACCATGTCGCGCTTGCCGCGCCCGTGGCGGGCGTTGGCGGTCAGGAAGTTCTCGACGCAGGCGTGCTGGGCCTTGGTGTGGTGGCCGTAGCGCAGGGTGTTGCTCTCGCAGGAACAGGCCCCGCCGATGGTGTCGTGATAGGCCACGGCCGTGGCGGTCACGGTCATCATCGGCGCGCCCTCGTTGGACAGCAGCACCGAACCTTCGCGCAGGAAGACGTTGCCTTGGGCGGCGATGGTGTCCTGGGCGCTGTAGCGCTCGGCGTCGTCGGCGGCGCTGTAGGCCAGGAAGTCGACGGCCTGGTTGCCCTCCAGGTCGACGATCCGCAGGGTCTGGCCGGCCTTGACCGTATGCAGCCAGGGGGCGCGGGCGGCGACCACTTCGTCATGGACGACAGCGCCGGACAGCGGGGGCGGGGTGTGGGTCATCAGGCCCTCAGCGACGGTAATAGTCTTCGACGTTCAGGAAGGCGCGCAGGCCCTCCGGCGTCGCGTTGCGAATCGGGTCGGTCTCGGGCGTGACCGGCCCGCGCCAGGCCGTGGCCCGCAGCGGGGTGACCGCATAGGCAGGGCGGGGGTCCAGGACGTGCGGGCAGTTGGCCAGCACGACGATCAGGTCCATCTCGGCCCGCAGGGTGACGAACCGGCCGGGCGGGTAGGGGCCGATATCGATCACCGTCTCGCCGCCCTGGGCGACGCGCACCTCCTTGAAGAGGTTCAGGCAGGGATGGATGTCCTTGCGGCCCAGGCCGAACTTGGCGACGCCCAGCGAGAAGCGGTCGCGGGCGTTCGGATGGGCGCCGTGGTTGAAGCCGTCGCCATATTTGCGGGCGTTACTGGCCTGGTTGGAGGCGCCGCAGAAGGCGTCGTGGGTTCCGGCGGTGTCCTCGACCAGGCTGGCCAACACGCGGCCCATGTCCGACAGCAGTAGGCGACCTTGGCCGAGATAGCCGTTCCACTGGACCTTCAGGGTGTCGGCGATGTTCAGCCGCTCGACCGGGCGTTCGGCGTTGAACAGCAGCAGGGACGGGCTGGCGTCGCCGGCCAGGTCGGTCAGGCGCAGGCGGGTTCCGCGCGCGATCTGGCGGCTGGCGTAGCCGCCGGGGGCGATGGTCTCGTCCCAGACCACGTCGTGTGACGAGACGCCTTCCGGTAGATCGACCGCCGCCGTGGCCGGCACGGTCGGCATGGCCTCGGCGCGAGTCCCGGCCTGCGCGCGGGCGTGGGCCTGGGCGGCATAGGGATCGGCGGTGTTCAGGTCACTCATCACGCCGCTCCGTCGTTTTCGCCGTGGGCGTGCAGTGGCGGCAGCAAGGCGGTGGTGGTGACCAGCTTGATCTGCTGGACGCCGCGCACCTTGCGCAGATCGTCGCACAGCTGCTGCAGGCGCTCGAACGGGCCCTGGACCAGCAGCACCTCCATGGCCTGGTCGTCTTCCAGGAAGACGTTCTGGGCCGAGATCACCTCTTTCACATAGCCCAGCTGGGTCTGGGCCAGCGCGTGGCGCACCCGGCCGCTTTCGGCGCGGTAGATCAGGGTGATCGTGCCGGCCAGCACGGCGTCGGAGCGCGCGCCGCTGTGCTCGGCCAGCTCGTGGCGGATCAGCTCGGCGATCATCTGCGAGCGACTGGGCAGGCCGCGTTCGGCGACCATGGCGTCCAGCTGGACCAGCAATTCGGCCGGCAGGCTGACGCTCAGGCGGGCGAGGGTGGGGGAGATCGGATCCATGCCACGAGCTAGGCAAGGTATTACGTAATTCGCAATACGTAATATTGGATCCCCATGCGCGACACCGCCGGCGCCCAGATTTTAGGCGGCGTTCGCTGACAGCGGAGGCGGAGGCGATTCTCGAACAAGGCGGCTGGCGTCGCCCCGCGGACAGCGTGCTCCTTGCATTTTGGTTGACCAATGCGCGCGGTGTTTTTCGCCGGCCTGGCTAGCCAATTTCCAAGCCGCGGCTAGGTTTTGACCTCATCTGGTCTTGCCTGTCTCCAGTTTGGCCTGACCACGCGGTAACGGTCCCTCCAAAAGTGGCATTACCAATCGTTGACACACTTCCCGATTGGTCGGATAAGTCACCGAATAAGGGCGCCCACAGAGATGCGCCGGGGGAGGTAACCTATGAATTTCGCTCGTAACATCCTGGTCCAGCGCGCCGCGCTGCTGGCGTCTTGCGCCGCCGTCGCCTTGGGTTCGGCCGCGCAGGCGCAGTCGACCGCGGCGCCGGATGGTCAGGCAAAGGCCGACGAGTCCACCGTCGAAACCGTCGTGGTAACCGGTTTCCGCGCCGCCTACGCCAACGCCATCGCCACCAAGCGCGACACCCTGCAGATCTCGGACGGGATCTCGTCGGACGGCCTGGGCCGGTTCCCCGACCTGAACGTCGGTGAAGCCATCCAGCGCGTTCCCGGCATCCAGATCAACCGCGAGGCCGACAGCCGCAACGCCACCATCAGCCTGCGCGGCCTGCCCGGCACCTTTGCGCGCACCACGCTGAACGGCGGCGCCTTCGCCGACCCGATCCTCAACGGCTCGACCCCGCTGGGCGCGTTCAACTCCGACATCTTCACGTCGATCAACGTCATCAAGTCGCCGATGGCGACGGACCTGGCCGGCGGCCTGTCGGGCAATATCGACCTGCGCATCGCGCCCGCCCTGCAGCGCAAGGACGGCGGCTTCGCCAAGGTCTCGTACGAATATAACGACCTGGGCAACCTGGGCAGCCCGCTGGCCTCGCTGGGCTATAACGCCCACCTCAGCGACGACTTCGCGGTGTTCGGCGTCGTGGCCTGGAAGGACGAGAAGTTCCGCCGCGACTCGATCACGGTGAACTCCTGGGGCAACAAGCTGGGCGCGATCCAGGTCGGCAACCAGAAGGCCGCCGGCCAGAACCCGGTCTATGACGGTCTGATCGCCGCCAATCCGGGCGGGGTCTACTACCCCAGCCAGACCCGCCAACTGGTCAAGTACAACCGCGGCACCACGCTTTCGGCCGCGACCGGCTTCGAGTGGCAGATCAACGAGAACTGGAAGTTCGGCGCCAACGGTTTCATCACCAAGCGCAATCTGAAGGATGCGACCAACAACATCCTCTACATCGACGCTGGCCCGGGCAATGGCACCAACACCGCCTTGGTCGCGGGTTCGGCGGTGGCGCATATCACCGACATCGGCGCGCCCTATATTGTCCAGACCCCGAACGGTCCGCGCGCCTACGTCAACAGCTTCTCGGCCGAGAACATCAACACCTTCGACTCGGTCCGCTCCGAGCCGGCCAAGAACCAGACCTGGGCCATCAATCCCACGCTGGAGTTCAAGAACGACGACTGGCGCGCCACGGCCAACCTGACGGTCTCGCGCGCCAAGGCCCAGGCCAACCAGATCGAGCTGGACATCGTTCAGAACCCGTACCGCAACCTGGGCTCGGCCGGCCTGAACGGCATCACCACCTCGGTCAACCTGGGCGGCACGGACCTGGCCAACTACATGGCCACCCTGGTCACGCCGCACGTTACCCACCTGCCGAACGGCGGCTTCCCGATCGCCGCGGCGCCCGCTTCAGCCACCCAGGCCGGCGCCCCGATGCCGGGTCAGGCGGCGAACATCGCCGGCGACAAGTTCGGCGTCACCGGCACAAACGGCAACGCGGACAACAAGCTGGATTCGTTTCAGTTGGACCTGGAGCGGTCGTTCGCTGAGAACCCGTTCCTGACCAGCATCCTGTTCGGCGGCCGGGTGGAGCGGAACGAGTATGTCTCGAGCGGCTCGCGCAACACCTCGCTGGGCGCCCAGACCCAGAACATCACGCCGGACATGGCCTCCCAGCTGGGTTTCGCGCAGGACTTCTTCGGCGGGAAGGCCGGCGGACCCACCTCCAACTGGATGGGCCTGGACGTGAAGCGGATCCTGGCGGCGATCACCCCCATCAACGCGACCGCCTTGCCCGCCCAGTTCGCGCTGGGAAGCCCGGGCGTCTTCCTGACCCCCTACGGCCTGGTCAACAACTACTGGGACGGCAACTACTGGAACAACAACTTCAGCAACGCCAACGACGTCTACTCAGCGTACGCGACGGCGAAGTTCAAGACCGACGTCCTCAGCATCCCCGTGCGCGGCGCGCTCGGCCTCCGCTACGAATATACCGAGAACGAGATCAACGCGCTGAACTGCAACAACTGCGGCGCCAACCTGTCGGGGGCGCCTGGGGCGATCAACCACTCGCTGAGCACCAAGACGACCAAGAACAACTACGACCACTGGCTGCCGTCGCTTATCCTAGCCGCCGACCTGCGTGACGACCTGGTCCTGCGCTTCGCGGCCTATTCGACCTATGTGCGTCCGCAACCGCGCGACACCGTGCCGACCACCTATGTCCAGGTGCCGATCAATCTGACCCCGCCGATCGACCCGGTCTACACGGTCACCATCGGCGCCACGGATCTGAAGCCCTACACCTCGGACTCCCTGGACTTGTCGCTGGAGTGGTACAATCGCCCGGGCGGCCTGGTCTCGGTGGCCGCCTATCGTAAGCGGATCGACGGCTATATCGGCCCGATCACCGACCCGGCGATCCTCTGCCCGGCAAACGGCAAGATCCCGGGCATCGATGTCGATATGGGCACGCTGACGATCGACAACTCGGGCGGCACGCCGATCTGCAAGAGCTCCAACCAGTTCACCAGCCCCAGCGGGCTGAAGAACGCCCAGGTCAACATCAGCGGCAAGACGAACCAGAGCCCGATGACCGTCACCGGTCTGGAGTTCAACATCCAGCAGAACTTCGACTTCCTGCCGGGCTTCTGGCGGAATTTCGGCGGCGCGTTCAACTACTCGTACGTCAATATCGACGGCACGGACACGGCGGGCAAGCCCATCACCCTGCCCAGCGTGTCGAAGAATAACCTGAACGTCATCGGATACTACGAATCCGACAAGTTCGGCGTTCGCCTGGTCTACAACTGGCGTGACAAGTACGACCTGGCCGCCGGCAACTCGTTCGTCGGCGACGCCCGGACCGTCAAGGCGCGCAGTCAGCTGGACGCCTCGGCCTCGTACAACATCACCAAGGACCTCACGGTTTCGGTCGACGCGTTCAACCTGACCGACGCGACGCGTTCCGAGTACGAGAGCGACCCGATGCTGCCGCGCCGGATCGACTACGACGGCCGCACCTACCAGGTGACCATGCGCGCCAAGTTCTAATCCTTCCCCCTGCGGGCCGGGCTCATCGCCCGGCCCTTTTTTCTTTCCCGATTTCTCCGCCCCGTACGACGAGACGCGTGACATGAAGACCTTGTTGACCGGCGCGGCCTGCGCCCTGGCGCTTCTGGCTTCGCCGGCCCTGGCCGCCGACTACGCCCTTCTGGGGCCGGCCTATGCGAAGGACGCCGCCCAGGCGCCGGCGGCCCAGGATGTGATCGCCAAGGCCAAGGCCGCCCTGAGCCGTCCGCCGGGCGCGATCCCCAAGCTGCACACCGAGGGCACCCTGCCGGGTAAGGGCATCCGCGAGATCAGCCTGAAGGCCAAGGAAGATCAGCCGATCGTGCTGAACCTGGCCCTGGCCTGGCGGCTGACCGGCGACCGCGCCTATCTCGACCAGGCCGGCCGCTATCTGGAGGCCTGGGCCGACATCTACGAGCCGTCGTTCAACCCGATCGACGAGACCGGCTTCGACACCCTGCTGATGGCCTATGACCTGACCGAGGCCGACCTGCCGGCGGCGACGCGAACCAAGGTCGACACGCTGTGGCGCGGCATGGCCGCCGGCTATCTCGATGCGATGGACGCCAAGCCGAAGAACTTCGAGACCAACTGGCAGAGCCATCGGGTCAAGCTGGCGACCATGGCCGCGTTCCAGACCGGAGACGCCAAGCTGATCGACCGGGCCCGCGCCGCCTTCCGCGCCCAGATCACCGCCAACCTGCGGGCCGACGGCACGGTGTTCGACTTCCACGAACGCGATGCCATCCACTACGTCACCTACGACCTGGATCCGCTGATGATGGCGGCCCTGTCGGCGCGGGCGCACGGCGAGGACTGGTTCGCCTGGAAGAGCCAGGTCGGCGCCAATCTGCCCGGTGCGCTCGACTGGCTGGCGCCCTACGCCAAGGGCGAGAAGGTCCATGTCGAGTTCGCCAACTCCAAGATCCAGTTCGACCGCGACCGCGCCGCCTCCGGCCAGGAGGAATACGCGCCCCATCCGTGGGACGTGACCAACGCGGTGGGCACTTATGCTCTGGCCAGTCTGATGGACCCGCGCTACCGCGCTTTGCGCGACGATCTGGTGGCTCGCACCGGTCGTAAGCCGGCGGCGTGGATCCAGCTCGATGACCAATTCAAGCTCCGCCGCTAGGTAAGGCGAGGCGGTCCGACTGTCCGTCGCCGGGTTTTTCCGCTACGCCGTTTTCAAGGCGTGGAGGACGGGGAGCGCATGGCGACGACACGGCGCAGGATCGGCGACCTTCTTGTGTCGCACGGGCTGATCTCCGAGCGCGACCGCGCGGCGGCCCTGACCCTGCAGCAGGAGATCGGTGGGCTGCTGGGGCAGATCCTGACCCGGATCGGCGCGGTGTCGGAAGGCGACCTGCTGCGGGTGCTGGCCGAGCAACTACACATCCCCGTCTTGCGTGGCGACGAGCGGCCGGTGGCGGCCGACATCGCCGCCCTGTTCGCCGAGGTCCGCGCGCCGCCCGCCTGGTGGATCGACCGGGGCGCGGTGGCCTGGCGGGCCGGCGAGACCGTGATCTGCGCGGCGACCCAGCCGCTGGACCCCGCCCTGCGCGAGCGCCTGTCGCAAGCCATTGAACAGGACGTCGTCTATCGCCTGGCGTCGCGCGCCGAGGTCGCCGCCCTACTGGCCGACCTGGCCCAGGGCGCGCGCGAGACGGTGGAGGCCGGCGGTCCGATCGAGGCCGCGAGGCTACGTGAACTGGCCCAGGAGACTCCCGTCGTCGAGTTCGTCAACGGCCTGTTCTCCGAGGCCTTGGCCCGGCGCGCGTCCGATGTTCACCTCGAGCCCTTCGAGGATCGGTTCGTCGTTCGCCTGCGGATCGACGGCCTGCTGACCACGGTCCGCACGGGCGCGCGGGCCGATTTCGACGCGGTTTGCTCGCGCATCAAGCTGCTGTCGGGCATGGACATCGGCGAGCGCCGCCTGCCGCAGGACGGCCGCCAGTCGATCCGCGCGGCGGGCCAGGACCTGGACCTGCGGGTCTCGACCCTGCCGTCGGCCTGGGGCGAGTCGGTGGTCCTGCGCCTGCTGGGCAAGTCCAGCCGCCTGCCGCAGCTGACCGAGCTGGGCCTGGGCGACGACCAGGCCGCGGACCTGCTGAGCCTGGTCGCCAAGCCGAACGGAGTGGTGCTGGTCACCGGACCGACGGGCTCGGGCAAGACCACCACGATCTATCGCCTGCTCAGCCACCTCAACGACGGGGTGCGCAAGATCGTCACCGTCGAGGACCCCATCGAGTTCGACCTGCCCGGCGTGGTGCAGGTGCGGGCCCGCACCGACATCGGGCTCAGCTTCGCGGCGGGCCTGCGGGCCATCCTGCGCCAGGACCCGGACGTGATCATGGTCGGCGAGATCCGCGATCCCGAGACCGCCCGCATCGCCGTTCAGGCCGCTCTGACCGGCCATCTGGTGATTTCCACCGTCCACACCAATGCGGGCCTCGGGGCCGTGACGCGCCTGGTCGATCTGGGCGTCGAGGCGTTCCTGCTGGCCGACGTGCTGCGCGGACTGGTCGGCCAGCGGCTGGTGCGCCGGCTCTGTCCGCACTGCGCCCGGCCCAGCACGGCAGCGGAGGCCGCCGCCCATGATCGGGAGATCGGAGCGGGGAGGGGCAAGAGCCATTGGCATGAGCCGGTCGGCTGCGAGGCTTGCGGCGGCTCCGGCTATCTGGGCCGCCTGGGTCTCTACGAGATCATCCGCTGCGACGCGGCGCTGGAGAGCGAGATCCGCGAGCACGCCAATCCGGCCCAGCTGGAGCGGACGGCGCGGGCCAACGGCTTTTCCAGCCTGGTGGAGGACGGTCATCGCAAGGCGAGGGCTGGCCTGACCACCCTGGCCGAGGTGCGTCGGGGCGTCGGGGCGGCGGACGCCGCGCTGGCGGAGCTTGACGGGTGAGCGGCGTCGACGCCTCGGGCGCGGCCTTCCGCTATCGCGCAGTCGACCGTGACGGGCGGGCGGTCAGCGACGTGGTCCGCGCCGAGGACTCCGCCGCCGCCCTGCGCCAACTGACCGCCGACGGCCTGACCGTCACCGACCTCAAGGCCGCGCCGAGCACGGCCGCGGCCGGCGCGGATCGCGACCTGAAGCTGGCCGAGCGGGTGCTGGTCATGCGCCAGCTGGCGATGATGCGCAAAGCGGGCGTGCCGCTGCTCGAAGCGCTGGAAACGGTGTCCGAGGGTCTGCAGGCCGCGCGGGGGCGAGCGCAATTCGCGGCGGTGACCCAGGCCCTTAAGCAGGGCGAGCCCTTCGCCGACGCCCTGGCCGCCCATGCCCCGGGCTTTCCGTCTTATGTCTACGCCATGGTCCGGGTCGGTGAGGCCTCGGGACGCGGCGCCGACGTGCTGGCCGACGCCGCCAGCCAGATGGCCTACGAGGACCGGTTGCGGCGCGACGTGATCAACGCCCTGACCTATCCCGCCTTCCTGGCCTTCGCCGGGGTGTCGGCCGTGTCGTTCATCTTCGTCGAGATCGTGCCGCGCTTCGCGGTGATGATCGGGCCGGACCGGCCGGGCACGCCCTGGGTGTCGCGCGCGGTGCTGGCGGTCGGAGCCTTCGTCAACGCCCATGCCGTGCTGCTGGGCGGGGTCCTGGCGGCCCTGGTCATGGCCGGCGTCCTGACCGCCTCGCGGCCCGAGGGGCGGGCGGCGCTGTACCGCGCGGCCCGTGGCGCGCCCCTGATCGGCGGGGTCTTGCGCGCCCGCGAGATCAGCCTCTGGGCCCGGCTGATCGGCCTGGCGCTGGGCAACGGCGTGGCCCTGTTGCCCGCCGCCGCCCTGGCCCGGGCCGGGGCCCCCGCCGGCGCCTTCTCAGAAGGGCTGGCCGCCATGGAGGATGACCTCAGAAGCGGCCAGTCGATCGACGCCGCCCTGAAGCGCCATACGCGCCTGACGGCCATGGACCTCAGCCTGCTGCGCGCCGGCCAACGCTCGGGAACCCTGGCGGCGATGTTCGGCTACATGGCCGACGCCTATGACGAGCGGTTGAAGGACGACGTCAAGCGCATCACCGCCTTGATCGAGCCCTTGGCCGTGGCGGTGATCGCCGGCGTGGTCGGCGTGGTCGCCCTGGCCTTGGTCATGGCCTTGGCCAGTGTCTACGAGACCGTCTATTGAGCGCGACGTTCGCGCCGTGGCTGCTGGCCGTCGCGGTGCTGATCGTGACGGCCCTGGCGGCGAGCCTGGTTCCCGGACCGCTGATGCGCGAGGCCACGAACGGCGCCTGGACGCAAGGCGACGGCCTGCGCGTGGCGGGGACGGCGCTCGGCGTCGGCCTGCTGATCCTGGCGGCGCTGAGAACGGTCGCGGCGACCCAGGCAGCCTGGCCCCTGGCCTGCGCCCTGGCCGCCGTCGGCGTGCTGCTGACCGTGGTGGCGATCCTCGACGCCAAGGCCCTGGTCGTCGCCGACCTGCATGTCGTCGGCCTGCTGGTCCTGGCCCTGGCCGGACCCTTGGCCCACGCCTGGCCGGCCGCCCTGGCCGGCGCGGTCGTGGGTGGCGGACTGTTGTGGGGCGTGCGCTGGGCCTTCCAGCGCGTTCGAGGCATGGAGGGCTTGGGCCTGGGCGACGTCAAGCTGATGATCGCCCTGGGGGCGCTGGTCGGACCGCAGCGGGTGCTGTGGATCGTCGTGGCCGGCTGCGTCCTGGGCTTGGCCTGGGTTCTGGTCCGGCGAGGACCCGGCGAAGGATCGATCGCCGTGCCCCTGGCCGCCACCTCGGCTCCGGCGGCCCTGGCGGTGTTGTTGCTGGGCGTGCTGCGACCATGAACGGCCGGCGCGGTTTCAGCCTGGTCGAGGCGCTGATCGCCCTGATCGTCGCGGCCATGGTGCTGATGGCGATCTTCGAGTTGCAGCGCCAGCTGTCGCACGACCAGGCCCGGTACGAGCAGGCCATCGCCTCCGCCGACCGCCGCCGCAACGCCCTGGTCCTGCTGCGCGACATCAATCCCACCGAAAGTCCCAGCGGGGCTCTGCCGCTGAGCGGCGGCCACGTCGTCCGTTGGACCGCAACGCCCCTGACCCCGCCGCGCGTCAATGCCGACTACCCGACCGGGCAGGGCGACTACGAGATGCGACTGTGGCGCCTGAGCGTGCGGATCGACAACGCCCGAGGCCAGGCGACCGACGTCTTCGAGCTGGATCGCCTGGGCTGGCGCGGGCTCAGCGCGCCGCTTCCGGCCGCGCCTTCGACAGGTCCAGGCCGCCCTTGAACGGCGTCAGGGTGTAGGACCAGCCGCGTCCGACCCGGAAGGCCGCGTCCATTTCGCCGCCATAGCGGCCGGCCCAGCGGTTCATTTCGTCGGCGTCGCGCAGGATGTAGGGCGTGACCAGCATGACGAGTTCCGTCTTGCCGCCGTTCAGGGTGTCGGTGCGGAACATCGTCCCGAGCAGCGGAACGTCCTTCAGGAACGGTATGCCGCTGTTGCCCTTGGTGTAGCTGTCGTCGATCAGCCCGCCCAGCACCGCCGTGGCCCCCTCGGCCAGCGACAGCTGGGTGGTGATGTTGCGGTTGAGGATCAGCGGGCTGCCGATGGTGGCGTTGGAATTGGCCTGCTGGCTGGAGACCTCCTGGCTGATTTCCAGGTCGATGCGGTCGTCGCCATAGACGATGGGGCGGATCTGCAGGATCACCCCGGTCTGGCGATACTGGATGGTCTGCAGGATGTCGGTGCTGCCGCCGGTCTGGGTGGAGCTGTTGGCGCGCGAGGTGATGATCGGCACGTCGGTGCCGACCTGGATCTTGGCCTGGCCGCCGCTGCGCGCCACCAGGCGGGGACGCGACAGGATGTTGACCTTGTTGTTGGAGGCGAAGGCGTTGAACGCCGCGCGTAGGTCTGGCCCGTTGAAGTTCAGGGTCAGGCCGCCGGTCGCCAGGCCCAGATTGCCCAGGGTGCCGCCGCTGGTGGTGCCGTTCGACGAGGAGTGGGTGAAGAACCATTCCAGACCCACCCGGGTCTCGTCGGTCAAGGTGACCTCGGCGATGGTCACCTCGACCAGCACCTCGCGGGCCGGGGTGTCGAGACTGGCCAGCAGGCCGCGCAGCTGGGTGAATTCGTCGGCCTGGCCGGTGAACAGGATGCGGTTGCCGCCCTGGTCGACGATGATCCGGCCGCCCAGGAAGCCCGAGCCGCTTCCGCCGCCGCTCGCCGCGCCCAGGGTTCCGCCATTGTTGAACGCCGCGACGGCCGCCGGCGCCGCCCCGGGCGCGCCTGGCGGCAGGCCGTTTGGGCCGCCGGCGCCGCCGCTGTTGCTGGTGCCCACCATGGCGGCCAGCGACTGGGCGTCGGTGTTGCGGACCTGGTAGATGAAGGTCGAGGGCCGGTCGCCCACGGCGGTCGGCTGGTCCAGCTTGGCGGCCCAGACCCGGGCCCGTTCCAGCACGGCCGGGTCGCGGGCGAAGATCAGCACCGTATTGGCGCCTCCGAACGGCACGACCAGCATCGAGCGCGGCGCGCCAGGGGCCTGGGCGCCGGCGGCGAAGCCTTCGCCCTCCAGGCTGTCGGACAGCGACCGCGCCAAGCTGTCGGCCGACCAGTAGGTGGGTTCGACGCGGAACACCCCGACCCCGGCGAAGCGTGGCTGGTCCAGCTGGCGCAGGGTCTCCTGCACGGCGCCGACGTCGCGTGCCCCGCCGCTGAGGGTGACGGTGTTGGCGGCCGGATCGGTGCTGAACTGCACCCGGCGGGCCTGGGGCAGGACGGCCTGGGTGAGGGAGACCAGGGCGTCGACGGCGATAGCCTGGACCTGCACGAACTGGGTGACCGGGCGCATCGACTCCGGGGTTTCCGGCTCGGAGCGTCCGCGCAGGGCCAGGGACGGCGAGGCCGCGCCGGCGGCGGGCAGGGCGTTGATCACCCCCTGGCGCAGTTCCAGCCGAACGCCATAGGTCTTCAGCGCCGCCTCGGTCAGGCGGAAGAATTCCCGCCGGCTCATGCCTGGCGCGCCGCGCAGGGTGACGACGTCGGTGCGGGTCGCCACCTCGGGCGCCATCACGAACGGCAGACCCAGCAGGTCGCCGAACGCGGTGTTGATCAGTTGTGGCAGCGGCTGGGGTGGCAGGGAGACGCTGATCGCGCCCGGCTGCACCAGGTTGGCCAGGGCCTCGTCGGTCACCACCCCGCCATTGGGCAGGGCGGCCGTGGCGGCGTCGCTCGGGGCGGGCAGGTTCAGGGGCCGTGACGTCGTCGCCTCGCGCCCGCCGCCCGCCGCGGCCTCGCGCGCCGCGTCGCCGTGCAGCACGGTCCGCATCGAGCCATAGGAGGCGCAACCGGCCAGCAGCATCGAAAGCGTCGCCGCGCCCAAGGTGCGCGCGGCCCGTTCAGCCGTCGTCATCGACAAGTTGTTCAAAGTTCCGACGCTCCGCCCACTGCGCCATAGAAGGCCACGCGACGGGTCTGGCGTCCATCCCGCAGAACCGCCTCGCTGGAGGTCAGCTCGACCAACCGCCAGCGGCCCTCGAAGATATCGCCCGGCCGCACCAGCCTTGTGCCGCGGGCCTCCTGTGACGGATCGGTCATCAGGGCGGCCAGGCCGGCCGGTCCTTGGTCGACGATGGCGTTCAGGCGACGGCGAAAAATCAGGGCGATGTCGGGGACCGGAGGCGGCGGTGGGGGAGGCGGAGCCGCCTCGACGGGCGGCGGAGGATCGCCCTGGAACAGGGCTGAATCACCGCTCACCGGCGCGCCATGGGTGACCACGTCGATCTGGAAACCGTCCAGCGCCGCGATGGTGGTCTCGTTCGGGCGGACCAGCCGCCGCGCCTCCGCCGCGTGCGGGAAGCGGCTCAGCCCCATCGGTTCGGCCGGCGCGCCCGGCGCGCGATAGCCGACCAGGAAGGCGGTCAGGATCGCGAAGACCAGGGCGATGGCGGCGGGACCGTTCACAAGCGCCGCTCCGCGACCACTTCGACCGGGAACAACAGCGACAGCCGGTAGCGGGCGGCGTCGGTGTCGCCGATCTCCAGGCGATCGACGACCAGGGTGTGACGGTCGCCGGCCAGGTTGCGCAGCAGGGCGGCGAAAGATCCGGCGACATAGGGCCCGCTGACCTCGACCCGCACCAGGGGCAGGGCGGGATCGCCCTCCAGCCCCTCGGCCACGCGGATCTCGGGATCGGGCGCGCCGGCCTGGGCGGCGGCGTTGGCGATCGCCTGCTCCAGCTGGATGCGGGCCAGCCAGATGTTGCGATCGCGCGTGGTCCAGTCCGACAGGGTGGCCAGTTGGGCGCGCTGGACGCCGTCGAGGCCGCCACGCGCGGTCTGGCGGACCTCGCGGGCCAGCATCAGGTCGGCCTGGGCGGTGGCGTAGCGGTCGCGCTGGTTCTGGCTCCAGCCTTGGGCGGAGACGGCGGCGGTGGCCAGGGCCAGCAAGGCCATCAGCAGGGCCAGCAGTCGTTCGCGGGCGGTCAGGCGCGTCCAGGCGTCCCGCAGGCGGGCGACGAGGCTCGCGCCCGGAAAATCGGACGGCCCCGCGATTTTGCCCTCTGCCCCCAACCACCAAACTCCCGCTAGGATAACGCTGACATGTATAGTCGGCCGAGGGCGGCGAGCGAGCCAAAAGTGCGCGCGTCCTACGCTGGCTGGATACGAAGAAGGAAGTTGGGGCGTGATGACCATGCAGCGGATGCGTCGACGGCGCCGGGCGCTCGCGGCCAAGGCGGGCTACAGCCTGCTGGAGATCCTGATCGTCCTGACCATCATCGCCCTGATCGCGGCCCTGGTCGGTCCTCGGCTGTTCGCCCAGCTGGACCGCTCGAAGGTGACCACGGCGCGGGTCCAGGTCCGGGCGCTGGAGACGGCCCTGGGCACCATGCGGTTGGACCTCGGGCGCGATCCGACCCAGGCCGAGGGGCTGGACCTGCTGGTCAAGGCCGATCGCAACGCCGTGGCCGGCTGGTCGGGACCCTATCTGAGCGGCGGCCTGCCGCTGGACCCCTGGGGCCATCCCTATGTCTACCAGGCGCCGAGCGACGATCAGCAGTCGGCCAAGGTGACCAGCCTGGGCTCGGACGGGAAGGTGGGCGGAACCGGCAATGCGGCCGACATCCAGAACAAGGCTGGGGTCTAACAGCGCGCGCCTGAGGGCGCGGGCCGGGTTCTCGATCCTCGAAATGCTGGTGGTGCTGGCGATCATGGCCCTGGCCGTGGCGCTGGTCATGCCACGCGGCGTGCTGATGATCGACCGGATGACCGCCCATGCGGTGTTCTTCGACTTCCAGCGCCGGGTGCTGGACCTGCGCCGCGAGGCCTATGCCGGCCAGGAACCCATCGTGCTTTACGACAACGCCGAGGCGGCGGCGCGCGACCCGCGCGGCCGGGTCGTGCCGCTGCGCGCCCAGTGGAGCTACCGCCTGGTCCAGCCGGTGCGGATCAGCGAGGGCGGGGCCTGTCGCGACGATGAGGTCGAGATCCTGAAGTCCGGCCGTCCCATCATGCGGCTGGCGCCCGGCGGTGGCGATTGTCGGTTCATCCGTCTGGATTGAGCGCCGCCGCCGTCTCGGGGCGTCCGGTCAGCCGCATGCGCAGCTGCAGGGTGTGGTCGGCGGCGTTGGTGATGGGGCGCACATCGGTGAAGACGCCGCTGGCCTCCATCTCGCGGGCGATGCGGTCCACGCCGCTGATCGCCGAATAGGGCAGGGTCAGGTCCAGCTCGTCGCCCTGAGCGTCGACGCCCTCCACCCCCACGCCATAGAGCTGCAGGATCCGGGTCGCCACGGCGAGGGCGGCCACTAGGTTGGGGCGGTCCGACAGGGCGGTGAAGGCCGCCAGGCGTCGCGCGGCGTTGGCGCCTTGGGGGGCTTGAGCGGTTCCCGATCGGGTCGGGGCGACCTGGCGCTCCAGGGCCGCGACGCGTTCCAGCTCCTGGCTGTCGGAGCGTAGCTTCAGGCCCTGACCCAGCCAGAAGGCCGTGAGGGTCAGCAGCAGCACCACGACCGCCGCCGGGGCCGCGCGCAGAAGTTGGTCGGGGCTGATCCCCGTTCCGCCTGCCTGAGCGCGTGGAAAGGGCGCGCGGAACCCCGCCACCGGCGCGGGCGGCTCGGCGGGGGCGTCGCCGCGTTCGGGCTGGATACGCACGAAGGCGTCCCAGGCGCGGGCGTCGAAGGCGGTGCGCCGCCAGCTGGACGCCACTAGAGCGCCATTGCGCCATAGCTGGGCCTCGACCCCGTCGGACAGGCGCAGCACCCGCCAACCGTCGCCGATCGGGGGCGCGAAGATTTCCGGAGCCGCGGCGGGCGCGCGAACGCCGAACCGTTCGGTCAGGGCCGGCGCGACGCGGGCGCGGTCCCACCACCAGATCGAGAAGCCCCGTCCGCTCTTGCCGACCAGGCTGCCGGCGTCGATGAACGGCGCGGCCGAGCGGGCGTGCAGGCGCGCGGCGGCCCAGGCGGCCGCGCCGCGCGCCGCGCCGGGATCGAAGAACTGATAGGCGCACAGCGACCGGGCCAGCCAGACGTCGGGGCGGCCTCCGGTCAGCGCGGCGGCCAGGGCGCCGCCGGCCTCAATCGGCTCGAAGCGGCCTTCCGGGGTCAGCAAGACCTGGGGCGGGGTCAGGAAAGTCAGGCGCATTCGTAAGCTGTTCCGCCTTTCCTTGGGCCGGCGAGAGAGACAGGGCGGCGTCCTCGATCCAGATCGGGCGCTCCCGGTCGCGAGGCGTGAGGACGATCCGCGTGCGATAGGTCAGGCCCGCCCCCGGGGCGACGATCTTTACGGCAAATCGCCCGTTGGGAAAGCCGTAAACCCGTTCGGCGTCGCCGCTCATCCGCACGCCCGCCGCCCGGCCCAGATCCTCCAGGCTCGTAAAGGTCGCGGCGCGGCGGCGCTCGACGACGGCGGCCAGCTGGGCGTCGTCGAAGCCGAACATCACCTTGAGGGTCGCGGGCGTGGCGGTATTGGCGTTGAAGGCTGCGGAGGTCGGGTCGGCGGTCAGGTCGCCTCGCAGGGCGCGCCAGCGCTCGCGCGGCACGGCGTCCTTCCAGCCCAGCACGCCCAAGGCCTGGTCGACGCCGTGCAGCGGCGCGTTGGGCGGCGGGGGCAGGCCCCGGTCGCGATAGGCGTAGGCCTCGGCGCCGTCGACGCGGCTCAGATCGTCGATATCGGTGAAGTCGCTGAACCGGTCGACCAGGGCGGCGCGCTGGTCGACCGGCACGCCCAGCTCGACCATCAGCCGCGCCATTGAGGCCTGAGGCAGGTTGTCCAGATTGATCAGCCCGGCTTCGTCCTGAAGCGCGATCCGCAGGTCGGGCGCGCCGGACGGTCGATAGGCCGTGCCGTCGGCGGCGAGGCGAGGGTCGGCGCGGCGGGCCAGGTCCGGAACCTCCGGACCCCTGGCCGTCGGGGCGCCGACGGCGGCGGCATAGGCGGCGTGAGCCTCCAGGCTCAGGGCCTGGGTCTCGAACCGGCTCAGGGCCATGGCGCGGCGCGTCTGGTCGGCCAGGCTGTCCAGCGCCAGGATGGCGACCAGGAACACCAGGGTGACGATGGCCGTCACGGCCAGCACGGCGGGGAGGGCGAAGCCTCGCTTGGCGGCGGCAGCGGTCATAGCTCTGGCGCGGGGCCTGGAAGCGCGGCGGCCGTCGGCGCGGCCGGCCGCAGGGCCGGCCGGCCGGAGGTCGCGCGTTCGACCACCTCGATCCGCCCGTCGTCGGTGGCCAGCCGGACATAGACCGAGCGTTCGCGGGGGCTCTGGATCCCGACGGTTAGTTCCGGGGTGTCGCGCCAGGAGTCACGCCAGCGCAGGCCGTCGTCGGAATAGCTGAAGCGGGCGCGGCGCGGGCGCAGATCGACCAGGGCGGTGGCCGGGCCGCCGTCGGCCTGGCAGGTGACGACGTCGCCCTTGCCGTCGCCGACCAGGGTGATGGTCACCCGGCCGAGTGGCCCCGAGCCGGCGCAGGGCGTGGCGGCGGTCAGCACCGCCGGACCACTGAAGCCGCGCGCCCCGCCGACGACTTCGTCGCCCCGGGCGGGTGCGGCCGAACCGCTCGGCGCGATCGTCAGCCCTCGGATGACGCCCCGCAGGGCGTCGGTGGCCAGTTGGCGGTCGGCGACGTCCAGCGCGCGACGGCCCAGCCGGAAGGCGATCTCGGTGGAGCGGAGGCCGACCGAGAAGATGAGCATCAGGGCCGCGCCGGCCACGGCCAGCACGATCAGGGCCTCGATCAGCGAAAAGCCCCGCCGTCGCGCGGTCAGCGGTTGCCCTCGTCCGTTGCTCGCCCCCGGTCCGGTCATGGACTCTTGATAACCCACCCGTGGACCCTGGCAATGGCGAGCGGCCCTTGACCCGATCGTCGAACGGCCCGCCCTTGGACGGCGAACCCGAGAGACAGATGAGTCGATGAGCGCCGCCGACACCGCCGCACCGGGGCCCACGCCCGGCCCCGTCGCCCGGGCCCTGGCCAAGGCGCCGCCCTGGGCCTTCGCGCTGTATGGCGGGCTCGCGGCCTTCGCGGCCTATTTCTCGATGTTCGCCTATCGCAAGCCGTTCACGGCCGCCCATTATGAGCACGTCGCCGGTTGGCCGCTGGCCATCGACTTCAAGGTCGCCCTGGTGATCGCCCAGGTCGCCGGCTACGCGGTGTCCAAGATCATCGGCATCAAGGTGATCTCCGAGATGCGGCCCGAGCGGCGGTGGCTGGCGATCCTGGTGCTGATCGGCGGGGCCGAGCTGTCGCTGCTGGGGCTGAGCCTGGGACCGGCTGTCGCCGGGCCGCTGGCGCTGTTCGTCAACGGCCTGTGCCTGGGCATGATCTGGGGCCTGGTGTTCGGCTTCGTCGAGGGACGGCGGCTGTCGGAGGTGCTGGGGGCGATGCTGTGCGCCAGCTTCATCTTGGCCTCGGGCGTCGTGAAGTCGGTGGGCAAGAGTCTGCTGCTGCAGGGCGTCGATGAGCGCTGGATGCCGGCTCTGACCGGGCTGATGTTCACGCCGCTGCTGCTGCTGGCCGTCGCGGCCCTGACCCAGCTGCCGCCGCCGTCGCCCGCCGACGAGGCCGCCCGCGTGCGCCGCGCGCCGATGGACGCCAAGGCCCGCGCCGCCATGTTCGCCGCCCATGCGCCGGCCTTGGTCCTGTTGGTCCTGGTCTATGTGCTGCTGACCGCCCTGCGCGACTTCCGCGACAACTTCGCCGCCGAGATCTGGGCCGAGCTGGGCTTCAAGAACGCCGCGTCGATCTTTTCGCTGTCTGAGATCCCGGTGGCCGCCATCGTACTGGTGGGGCTAGGCCTGCTGATGTTGGTGCGCGACAACCGCCGGGCGGTGGGGTTCAACCTGGCCTTCGTGGCCCTGGGCTTCGCCCTGCTGGGCCTGGCGACCCTGGGCCATCAGCTGGGTCTGCTGGGACCGGTGGCCTGGATGATCGCGACGGGGGCGGGGATCTACATGGCCTACACCCCGTTCAACGGCATGCTGTTTGACCGGCTGATCGCCGCCACGGGGCGAGTGGGGACTGCGGGGTTCCTGATCTATGTGGCCGACTCCTTCGGCTATATCGGCAGCGTCTCCCTGCTGCTGGCCCGCTACTTCGCCCACCTGTCCCTGGCCTGGAGCGGCTTCCTGGCGGGCGCGGCCTATGTCACCTCGGTGATTGGGGTGATTGGGGTGGGGGTGGCTTGGATGTTGTTGAAGCTGCCGAAGCGGACGGGCTGAGCGTTTCGCTCCTCCCAACACCGTCATCCCGGGCCTTGTGCCCGGGACCCCTGGTTCAGCTCGCACGTGAAGTGCTCTGGCGCGCTGGCGCGCCACACCTCCGCACCTGTGGCGGATAGAGGGGTTCCGGGCACAAGGCCCGGAATGACGGCGGAAGTGGGGGAGGTTTGGGGGCTTGCTACCCCTCCAGCGCCAGCAACCCAAACAGTGCGCCCTCGGTCTCCGATAGCCGCCAACCGCGATGGCTGAACACCGCCCCGCGTCGGAAGTCATCGACGACCTGGCGGCGCAGCGCGGGTAGGGCGTTCGGACCGCGTCCAGTCGGGAACAATCGCTTGGCGAGGACGGCGGAATTGGTCTCCGGCCGCCCCGCCAACCAGGCCTTGCCGATCCGCGCGGCGGCGGCGTGGTCGAGGTCGGCGAACAGCGCCGTGTCGGGCGCCGCGCGGGCCAGGCCGGGTAGGGTCGCCCCAGCCGTGGCGGCGAACAGGGCGGCCAGAAGGTCGCGGCGGGCCAGGGTGGCGGCGGTCATGCGCGGGCTCCCATTTCGGACTTCAGGTGGTCGGCCAGGCGCATGACCAGGGCCAGGATGGTCAGGGTCGGGTTGGCGATGCCGGAGGTGGGAAACACCGAACTGCCGGCCACGTAGAGGTTGCCGGTCTCGTGGACCCGCAGGTTCGGATCGACCACGCCCAGCTTTGGATCGGCGTTCATCCGCGTCGTGCCCATGTGATGGCGTGAGGCGCTGGAGATCTCCAGAAACTTCTCACGTTTCACCGGCCAGCAGACGCGGCCCTGGCTCGACGCGCCCAGAGCGTCGCCGAACCCGGCGGCCGAGCGTTCCAGGCTGTCCCAGTCGGCTTTGCCGTAGCGCCACTCCAGATGGACGCGCGGCATGCCCAGGGCGTCCTTGGCCGAGGGATCCAGGGTCACGCGGCTGTCGGGATTGGGGAAGTGCTCGGACATGGCGAAGAAGCCCAGCAGTTGGCCGTCGCCCGCGCTATTGCCGTCGATCCGCGTGGCGACCCGGCGCAAGGTCTTGGTCTCGGCCTGGGTCGGGCTTCCGGCTCCACTCTCCTCGCCGGTGTAGAGCGTGGCGGTGAAGTTGCCCGTGCTCATCCGCTGTTGGGCCGGCAAGCCGCTGGCCAGCACGCAGTGGGCGCTGGTGCGGCCCGGGTTGAGGTAGAGCGACATCGGCGCCTGGCGCGAGATGTGGACGGCCGTGCCCTCGGTCTCGGCGTCACCGTCCAGGCTGTAGGTCACGTGGCCCTGAAAGAACCGGCCGACCAGATCGTGGCGGTTGCCGATCCCCTCGGGGCGCACGCCGTTCGAGGCCAGCAGCAGGCGGACATTCTCGATCCCGCCAACCGCCAGCACATAGGTTTTGCCGACCGCTGTGTGGCGCTTGCCGTCCAGGCACGCGACATTCAGTCCTTCGACCGCGTCGCCCTTCGCCCCAAGCCGGATCTGGGTGACGTTGGCGTGCAGATAGACGGTGATGTTGGGCGAATCCGCGAAGTCGGTGCGGAAGCGGTCGAAGGCGTCCTTGTCCGCCCCGCCGGAATAGCGGGTGAAGACGCGCGGGGCCGAGAAGAAGCCGTCCTGGGGATCCAGCGCCAGCGGCGTGCGAGCCGGATCCCTCAGCGCCCTGTTGTCGGCGTCGAAGCGGGGGATCTCCAGCAGGTCGCAGGCCCGGTCGTAGAACGGCTGCATCTGGCTCCGCGTCACCGGCCAGCCGCTGTGCGGGGCCCAGTCCCGCGCGGCGAAGTCGGCCGGGTCGAGCGGCGCGCACTTGCCGCCCCACACCATGCCCGAACCGCCCAGCACCCGGGCGCGCGACTGGATAGGATAGTCGCTGAACGGCTTGTCGGGATTGTCGGGCGCCTTGACCACGGCCGTGCCCGCGTAGAGGGCCTGGATCTCGCCGTCGATCTCGCGGCCGCCGCTCTCCAGGATCGCCACCTTGAGGGAACCGCCGGCCAGTTCCTTGGCCAGCGCGATGCCGGCCAAGCCGCCGCCGATGATCACCAGGTCGGCCTCGATCCGGCTGGCGTCAGGCAAGGTTCGGGCGTCGATGAAAGCCATCGTGTTTCCTGTCTGATTGTTCGGGAGGGTTTGGGCGCGCGGTTAGGCGCGCGCCCCCTTGGCCTTGAGGTATTCAACGACCGCGCCGTGGCCGTGCTTGACCGCTTCGCTCAGCGGCGAGCGGGTTTCACCGCGATTGGCGGGGACGGCGCGGTTCACATCGGCGCCCTTGTCGACCAGATAGGCCACCGTCGCCAGGTCGCCGGACTGGGCGGCGTTGATCAGCGGGGTCTCGTCGCCGGGCACGAAGGATTCCACCGAGGCGCCGTGCTCGACCAGGGTCTTGACCAGGTCCAGGCGTCCCGCGCCCGCCGCGGCGATCAGCGGATCGCCGTCGCCGCGCACGGCTAGGCCCGCGTCGGCGCCCTTTGACAGCAACAGGTTCACCAGTTCGGCATGTCCCGAATGAACGGCCTCGATCAGGGGGGAGCCGTCGCCGAGGGCAGGGCGGTTCACGTCGGCGCCCTTGTCGACCAGGTAGCGCACGGTGGCCAGGTCGCCCGAGCGGATGGCGCTGATCAGCGGCGTGCCGTCGCCGGGCACGTGAATATCGACCGAGGCGCCGCGCTCGACCAGGGCCTTGGCGATGTCGGCGCGGCCGAGGTCTGCGGCGGCGATCAGCGGCGCGCCGTCGCCGCGCATCGCGAGGTTGGGGTCGGCGCCGTTGGCCAGCAGCAGGTCGACCAGGTCGGCTCGACCTTCGCGAGCGGCGGCAATCAGCGGGGTGCCGTCGCCAAAGGCCTTGAAGTCGACATCGGCGCCGGCGGCGATCAACTGGCGGGCCTTGGCCGCGTCGCCGTCCTGTACGGCCTTGTACAGCGGGCTGGCCAGATCGCGGGCGGCGTCGTGACGGGTCACGCCGGGATGAGCTTGCACGACCCGGGCCGGTTGCGCGGCCCAGACCGCGAAGCCGGCGGCCAGGCCCAGGAGGGCGACGGCGCCGCCGCCGGCCAGGCGGCGGGCGCGGCCCTGGCGGTGTTGCTTCAGCATCACGAACCTCTCCTTGAGTTGTTTGTTGGCCGAGGCCGGCCAGTGGCAGCCGAGCGGCGGCGCGAACGGCGCCAGTTGGGTCTTGAGCATCGCCTCGCCATAGGCCCGGTGGGCGACGGGGAAGCGGGTGAGCACGGCGGCGTCGCAGGCGATCTCCTGGTCGATCCGCAGGCGCCGCGCGCCGAGGTGGACCAGGGGGTTGAACCAGAACAGGCACTGCAGCGCCGTGGCCAGGGCGTTGATCTGGGCGTCGCCGGTGGCCAGGTGGCTGCGCTCGTGGGCCAGGATCAGGGCCTGTTCTTCCAGCGTGAAGCGCACGGCGAAGTCGGCGGGCAGCACCAGCTTGGGGGCCAGGGCGCCGATCACGGCGGGGCCGACGCCGGGGCGCTCGGCGTGGAACAGGCCGGCGTCGCCGCGCAGCCGGCCCAGCGACCGGACGAACCGCCGCTGCCGTTCGGCCTGGATGGCGATGGCCAACAGGGCGACCAGGGCCCAGGCGGCGAGCAGGGCGCCTTGGGTGGGGAAGGGCGGTTTTGTGGGCTTGAGCGCGATCGTGGACGGCGCTTGAACCGGGGACGGCGTCTCCGCCGTACGGATCGCCGGCGCCTGGGCGACCTTGGCCGGTGGCGCGACTGGGGCTCGCACCGTGACCGTCCGAGCCGGCGGCAGCACGGCCACAACGGCCAGCGGCGCGATCAGCCACAGGGCGTAGGCGGCGCGGGCCCCGAACAGGCCGCGAACGGGCCGGCGCAGCACCAGGATCAGCACCACGGCGACGCCGATCGCCAGGTTGGCGCGGAGCAGCAGGGACAGCAGGTCAGCGGCCATCGTCATGCGCCTCCAGGATGCGGCGCAGCTCGGCCACGTCCTCGTCGCTCAGCCGCTCGCGCTGCGAAAAATGACTGACCAGCGGGGCCAGGCGGCCGTCGAACAAGCGGTCCAGCAGGCCCTGGCTCTCGGCGTGGACATAGTCGCCCTGAGCCACCATAGGCCGGTAGAGGAAGCGTCGGCCGTCCTTGTCGGCGGCGATGGCGTTTTTCTTCAGCAGGCGATTGAGCAGCGCCTTGACCGTGCCCTCGGCCCAGTTCTGGCCGTCGGCTAGGGCGGCGGTGAGCTCTTCGGCGGTCATGGGGCTTTTCGCCCACAACGCCTTCATGATCTCGCTTTCGGCGGTGCTGATCCGCATGGGAACGTCTCCTGTTCCCTGCAACGATTACCAACGTAAACGTTCGCGTCAATCAGCGATTATGTTTGTAAACGATATGTAATGTAGCGGCTGTGGCGATCGAGCGGGCAGGACCCACTCGGCCCCAAACCTTGTCATCCCGGACAAGGCCCGAAGGGCCGCGGATCCGGGACCGCCGGGAGCGCTGAGTTCAGGCGTCGATCCCGGATCTTCGCGCTGCGCGCTCGTCCGGGATGACAACGGTAGGGAGGGGGAGCCTGAACCCTATTCGCCGAGCATCGCCTCGATCGCTAGCACGGTCGTCCAGGTCCGGCCGGTGATCCGCGTGCCCAGGGTCTTCTCGACCAGGCCGTTGGTCAGTTTCGAACCACCGATCCCATCGGGATAGATGGCGTAGATCTGGCGGCTTTCGGCCCGCGCCTGCTCGGTCCCGCGGATCGCCGCCCGCAGCGCGCCCATGGCCTTCTTGTCGGGGGTGTCCTTGCAGAACAGGGTCATCAGCCAGCCCGGATCGGCGGCCGCGAAGTCCGGGAACGGGTTGGCGACGACGAGGGCCCGCCAAGCCTCGGCGGTGCGGACATAGACGTCGGTGCGCAGGCCCAGGCGCGCCATCAGCTCGGTCTCGATCTGGGTCTGAAGTTCGGCGCCGGTGCGCTCGCCGCTTTCGAACACCAGGTCGCCGACCTTGGGCCCCATGCGCACCTCGGTGTGGCCGAGGTCCGTCAGCAGGCCGGTCAGCTCGTCGGCGGTGATCAGGCGGCCGCCGGCGGCGTTGACGCCGCGCAGCAGGGCGATGTGGAGGGACATGGTCGGGCCTTTCGAAGCAGGCGGTTGTCTAGACCCTTGGCGGGCCGGCGTCGCGAGGGATTTAAAGCCGGCGCTCCGCACGCACGGTCCGGCCGCCATTTCGCCCTGAAAAGACGGTTGCGGCGCAAGGTCCGCCGCCCGCGCCGGAAGCGGACCTATCGATTGTCCGCTCGGGGTGGAAGTCGGACCTTGGACCTGAAGCGCCCTGCGTCCTTCGAGGCCCGCTACGCGAGCGCCTCAGGGATGAGGGCTCTGTTGCTGAGTTCCTCATCCTGAGGTGCGAGGCGCTGCCGAGCCTCGAAGGACGCAACGCCTATCCGTCCGCTCAGGGGCGGACCGCGTAAGGCGGCCGATGCGTGGAGCATTCCGACACGCAGCGGATCGGCCGTCGTCGCCGCACCGTGGTTCAGTTGCCGTTCTTCCTACCGAGCGAGCGTAAGCTCGCCCGGCTCTGAGCGACTTTAGCGCCGCTCTCGGCGGATCAGCGTCCGGATCTCGCCTCGGCCCAGAGAGCCTTCAGGCGCTCGAACTCATCGGGTCCCGCGCAGGCTTCGACCGCAACGGGGCTCTCGTCGCCGCGCGCCAGGGCCGAGGCGCACTGGTCGGTCCGCAGAGCCTGGCCGGGGCTCAGCTCATAGCGCGGCGTATTGATGATCACCACGCGGCCGGGTTTACCGCGCAGGCCGGCGATATAGGTGGTGATCGGTGTATAGCCGCGCGCGGCCAGCGCCTTGCGGCGCAGCACGGTCGCCTGGTCTGGATCGAGGGTTGCGCCGCGCGCGCCGTAGGCGTGCAGCAAAGCCAGGGCGTACTGGGCGCGGGCTTGGCCGGCGTCTGCCTGGCTCCGCAGATCGTCGACTGGTTCGGTGAGTGCGGTCGCCAGCAGGCCCAGATCGGCGGGAGCCGTTGCTCGCGCGGTGACGCAGGCGGTGAGACCGACGCAGAGACCGATGGCCGCCCCGCCGCGTGCGGCCTTGAACAGGATGTCGTTGATCATCGCTCGTACCCGACGGTTCCAGGAATGGGCGTCGTCCGGCTGTGCTCGCCGAGCGGCCGGTCGGCTTGCGGCTCCAGCGGGCCCTCGACCAGGGCTGGCGGCGACGACGGGGCGGCCGGCTGTTCCAGTCGCGGGGATGCGGCCTTCGGTTCGAACGTCCGGTCCAAGGCGTCAATCAACCCCTCCCAGGGCACGGCCCCTTGGGATTTCACGGCGCGCAGATGGGCGGAGGGATCATAGAGCGGCGCGCCGAGCGCCAAGGCGCGAACCTCCAGGCGGCCGGTCTGCCGCAGGAGGGCCGCCTCGGCCACATAGGCGTCGCGCCGCGAGCCGAGCAGGGCCAACTGGGCCTCGCGCAGGTTCTGTTCGGCGACCAGCACGTCGAGGGTCGAGCGCTGGCCGACCCGAAACTCCTCGCTCATGCCATCAAAGGCGATCTGCGCGGCGGCGGCCTGGGCGAGCTGGACCTTGATATTGGCGCGGGCGGCGGCGGCCTGGTTCCAGGCCGAGAGCACGTTCTGGATCACCTGCCGGCGGGCCGCCTCGATGCGCAGCCGGTCAGCGCCGTTGCGGTCCAGCGCCTCGTGATAGCCGGCCCGATAGGCGCCGCCGGCATAGAGCGGCTTGGTGATCGAGATCGACGCCGTCCAGCTGACGTCCTGGTCTTGGGCGTAGAACGGCGACAGTTCGCCCGTCGAACCGTAAGAGGTCCGGGCCGACACCGTGGCGCGGCCGGCCCCCCTTGCAAGGTCAGCCTGACGGCGACTCTGCTGCTCGGCTAGCTTGGCCTGGGCCAGGTCAGGATTGCCGGCCTCGGCCAGGTCGAAGGCGTCCTCGACGTCGCTGGGCAACAGCGGCAGCGGCGGCGGCGCCTCCAGTTCGCCCGGGTCCTCGCCGACCAGGGCGGCGTAGCTGGCCCGGCTGACTTGGAACTGCACCTGGGCCAGGGCGATCTGGGCCCGAACCGCCTCCAGTTGCGCCTGGGCCTGGGCCACGTCGGTGCGGGTCACCTCGCCGGCCTCCTGCCGGGCCTGGGTGATGTCCAGCTGACGCTCCAGGGCCGCCAGGTTGGCGCGGCGGACCGCCAGGCTTTCCAGGTCGCGGCGAACATCGGCATAGGCGGCGATCACCTGCAGCAGCAGGTCGCCCTCGGCCCCGCGCAGGACCTCGCGGCCGGCCCGGATGCGCAGAGCGGCCAAGTCGACCGCGCCGCTGGCCTGGCCGCCGCTATAGAGCGGCTGCTGGATGACGACTCGGGCCTGGCCTTGGTTGCTTTCCAGGCGCCGCCCGGCCAGCGGATCGCCGACCAGCCGCAAGGCCTGGGTGGCGTCGCCGGCCCGGTTGTCGGCGTAATCGCCGGTGATCTGCAGCTCCGCCGAAGGCCGCAGACCGGCATGGGCCCGCCCGTAGGCGTCGTCGAGCGCCCGCAGCTCGTAGCGCTGGCTCTGCAGGGTGGGGTTGGACTGGTAGGCGCGGGCGATCGCCTGGGCCAGGGTCTGGGCCCGCGAAGCACCGGCCGTGGCGGTCATAACCAGCAGACCGGCCGTCGCCAGGATCCACCCGGCTTTGCGAGTCACCATGGATCGCGCGCGAACGACGCGGGGTCGCCGCAGCCGTTGGCGCGAGCCGCGGTCAAGGCCCGTTCGAAGCCCTTGAGGCGGAAACGCCTGGGCGTGCTGTCCCGATCGGCGCGGACGGTCACGGTCCGGGCGCCGGCCAGGAGATCTTGCCCGATCAGCACCACCCCACCGGTGGGATTGGCTAGGCTCCCGCCCTCCAGCGACACCCGCCGCGCGACCAAGGTTGGATAGTCGCCCCGCCAGGGCCGGGCCGCCTTGTCGTCGATGCTGTACCAGGCCTGGGCGACGTCCTGGTCGGAGTCCAGGTGAAAGCCCAGGGTCTCATGGGCATAGGAGATCCGGCCCTGGCCCAGGCCGGCCGGAGAAAACAGCCGGCAGCGCACCTGACCGGTAAAGCCGTCGCGTTCGATGCGCATCTCCCAGCCGGCCAGGTGATAGGCCTTGGTCCTGACTTTGTAGCCGGCCCGGCGGCGCATGCCTTCCGTGGGCAGGGTGTGCGGCAGCGGCGACGAGACATGGGGCCACGTCAAATTGGGCCAGGTCACGTGCAGAGCCCCGGCGGCGATGAGGGAAACCAGGATCACGGGCGCGCCTTCAGCCCTCGCTGGTCGGCGTCGGATAGACGCTGATCCGCCGCTGGCCGTCAGCGCCGATATTGTGGAACTTGAACGGTGCGCCGGCGAAGACCTGGGTCGACAGATCCGCCAGAATCTCGTCGGTCGCGCCGAACGGGGCAACCAGTTCGATCAGCCAGAGGTTCTCGCCGGCCTTCCATTCGTCGGGCCGCAGCTTGTGGGCGCCGGCCACCAGGCGCTCTTGCGTTTCGTCAGAGACGAAGGCCCAGAAGGCCACGGCCGCCGGACTGTTGGGACCGTTCCAGATCCGGAACTGCTCCAGCAGGATGGCTGGCATGGCGAACCATTCCAGGTCGCCGATGAACAGTTGCTTGTGCAGCGGCGATTGGGTCAGCAGCCAGGTGATCTCGCCTAGCACCTGCGACACAGTCTTTTGCGGCGGCGCCGCGCCTTGTCCGTTGGCCCCGTCGGCCATGATCGATACTCCAAGACTGGACCCGCCCGGCGATGCGCCGAGCGGGGAAGGATAGGATAGAAGCGTCCTAGCAGGATCGCGCTAGGAGGCCAGGGCGAGATTGAACGCCGACGGCGTCTTGACCTGGCCGGCGGCGGCGAGCATCGCCGAAGCCTGGGCTGTGTCGCGGTTCCACACCGCGGCCGAGCCGCCGGCCTGGCCGCCGAACCCGGCCATGGCCTGGCGCAGCAGCATCTGCTGTTGCAGCAGGGCAGGATCGTCACCGACGGCCAGCGAGCCCGGCGCGGGTTGGCCCACGCCCTGATCCATGGTCGCCAGCAGGGCGGCCAGGGAGCCGGCGCCGGAGAGCCCGCCATCGGGCTCACCGCGCCACCAGGCCTGGCCCTGGCCGATCGCCGCGCTCGCCGA